>ENA-OQCL01000018-OQCL01000018.1-human-gut-metagenome-genome-assembly--contig:-NODE-18-length-89796-cov-6.769619_pt1 | contig 89796 bp, 74 predicted proteins | sample MGYA00242502_ERZ504586 | MGnify/ENA primary metagenome ERZ504586 (study PRJEB26092, sample SAMD00036316) | human gut metagenome | host: Homo sapiens | study: EMG produced TPA metagenomics assembly of... | reverse complement strand
CGACATGCCCGAGGGGCTCGTCCGGGCAATAGACTCCCTCGATGCGGCCGGCCGCCGCCGCGTGCTCAGGTCGATCGAGCGGGCGGCCGGCCCGTCCGGCTTCGACGCCGCCTGCTCCGCGGCGCAGGCGGTGATCGAGGGCGGCCGGATCCCAGACGACGCGACCGTCGACGTGCTGGCCCGCAGGATGGCGGCGGGCGCCCCCGTCGCAGAGGGCGGCGCCGACCTGAGCGTCTACGACGGGTTCCTGAAAGGGGGCGAGGCCCATGCCTGCTAGCAGCGAGCTCGCGCGAAGGGTCGCGGAGGCCGGCAGGAGGTGCTCGCTCACGACCTCCGTGCTCGGCGAATGGGCGACGGCGGGGAGCCCGAAGCAGGTCGAGTACCTCGCCTCGTACCTCGAGGCCGAGGCGGCGAGCAGGGACGCCTCCAAGCGCGCGTCGCTCCTCAGGCGCTGCGGCCTGCCGGCGCCGAAGACCTTCGGCGGCTACGACTGGTCCGCGGTTTCGCTGCCGGAGGGCCTCGGCAGGGACGACCTGCTCTCGCTGTCGTTCCTCGACCGGCGCGAGGACCTCGTGCTGATGGGCGACGTCGGCACGGGCAAGACCCACATGGCGAGCGCCTGTGCCAGCTCGCCTGCGACAGGCGCCTGGAGGCCCGCTTCTTCACCGCCTCGTCGCTCGTCATGCGGCTGAGGCGCGCCCGGGAGGACGGCCGGCTCGACCGGGAGATGTCGCAGATAGCGCGGGCGCGCCTGCTCGTGATCGACGAGCTGGGGTTCCTGCCGCTCGACGCCGACGGCGCCCGGCTCGTGTTCCAGGTCTTCGCCGACGCCTACGAGAGGCAGAGCGTCGTCATCACGACGAACCTGGAGTTCTCCCGCTGGGGAGGGGTCTTCGGGGACGACCAGATGGCCGCCGCCGTCATCGACCGCGTGGTGCACCACGGCAGGCTCGTCCAGTTCCGCGGGGAGTCGTACCGCGTGAGGCACGCCCTCATGCAGGAAGGATAGCTGCTCAAAAACCACCGCTCAGACCGCGTGCTCATACTGCTCAATTCCCGATGCACATTCTGCTCAAAACTACTTGACTAAACACATCGCTCACCCTCACCGGGCGCGACGGGTCGAGCGAGGCGGCCCCGCGCGCCCTCTGGGGCTCGCCGCCGCCCGACCTCAGCGCGGCCCAGACGCGCGCCGGGCCGTAGGCGCCGCCCGACGCCTCGAACTCCGCGCGCACGAGGGGCCTGAGCGCGGCGTAGGGGTCCGGGGCCGACGCGGCCGCGAGGCGGTGGTAGAACGTGCTCCTCGGCAGGGAGAGCGCCGCGAGCACGCGGGCCAGCCCGAACTCGGCCCTGAGCGACTCGGCCAGCGCCGCCCTCTCAGCCCGCGTCAGGTCCGAGGGGTCGGCGCCGGGGTCTTTTTTTAGTATGTCCACCGTGCCTCTGAGTATCGCGTTCTCCAGCTCCAGCTCCCCGCACCTGCGCCTGAGCTCCTCGAGCTCGGACGGCGGCTCGGCGGGCTCGGGCGCGGCGGCCCTGATCTCGTCCTCCGTCATAAGCGAGAGCACCCCCTCCTCGCGGAGCCTGCGCGCCCAGTTGGTGACGGCGCATCCCGTCACGCCGGCCTCGCGGCCTAGGTCCGCGGCGCGCTCGCCCGCCTCGTAGCGGGCGACGAGCCCCGCCTTCTCGTCGTAGGGCAAGTGTACGGCGCCGCCGCGCCCCGGGCGCCGCGCCGGCGGCGAGCGCCCACGCGCCCACCGTGGACTTAGAGCAGCCGACGAGCTCCGCCGCCTCTGCCAGGCTGAACCCCAGGCGGACGGCCTCCACGGCCTCCGCCCTCACTTCATCTGGGTACACTCGGACTCCAATCCGGACACCTATGGGTGTCCAACTTTTTGTCCGAGCCCCCTGAGCGTCCAGAAGTCGCCCGAAACCGCCCACAATGTCCGAAACTCGCCCGAGAATGCGGGCGGCGCCCGAACTTCGCCCGACAAGGCAAGCGTTGTCCGAATCTCGCTAGAGAACGCGGGCACTACCCTAAAGCCCTCACACAAACGCACGCGCAAGCACGCGCGTGGCAGAACATACCCGTACGTGCTATCCTATTCCATTCACCATACGAAGCGCCGAGATACGTCGGCGCGCGGAGAGCAGCCATAGCGCACGCGGTGATGCGCTCAGACAGCGCGGAGGGAGGCCCATGGCATACGACCCCATACAAGAAGATTGCCTGCGCCTGATCCTCGGCGCGATGCAGCGCGAGCGCATCTACCCCATCGAGAACGCGCCGTTCATCGAATCGTGCCTGCAGAAGTACAACCGCGACCCGGCGAGCCTCGTTGCCACCGATCGCGATAGGTCATTCCACCTGGTCACCCTTGCTACCGAGACCATCGACTACCGCCTGCCCTTCGCCCAAGACGACGAGACCGCCGATCGCGAGGCGGCAGAAGCCGAGGCGCAGCTACGCGAGGCATGCGAGCTCGACCCCGGTAACTGGGACGCCAAGCGCATGCTCGCGGCGGTGGAAGCCGAAACGAACGACGCCTATGTGGGCTACCTCATCGACCACCGGGCTGAGATAGAGGCGGACCTCGAGCAGATGGTCTCCTCCGCCCACGATGTCTATGCGCGGGAATTCGCGAACGGGTTTGGCAAGCGGCCCTATGTGCGCTGGCTTGCCGCCATCGCCGCACGCGCGCTCGTAGCCGGGCAATACCGCCTCGCGCTCGATGCTGCCGAAGACTGCCTCGCTTTCGCGCCCGACGATCCCGCCGATGTGCGCCTGACCGCGGTGCTCGCCATGGCAAAACTTGAATGTACCCGCGATGACCTGCGGCGCTTTTGTCAGAAGCACGCCGCTGCGTACCGCACGCCCGCACCCGCCCGCCGTCGGCACCATCTTGCCGAAAAGACCTCCGACGCATGGGAGCTTCTTGCCGAACTCGCCATCGCCTACCACGAGCTCGACTTCGCGGGCGCGACCCGAGCACTGCGCTCGATACTCCAGACCTACCCGCACGCAGCCGAGGCGCTTTACTTCCAAGCCGAGTTCCCCGACGGCGTCTTCGGGCGCGTTAACGTGATGCCCGGAAGCGAGGATGAACTCGTGCTCGCCATAAGCGAAGCGACGCCGCTCCTGCAAGAGGGGCTCGGTGCGCCCGACAACGCCGGACTCGCAGTGTGGATCGCCACGCACGAGCTCGTTGAGGGAGACCTTCAGGAGTCCGCGAAGCGCCAGCGCGCTCCACACGGTGCGCGGGGCGTGGGCGGCGGAGGCGAGAACTGATGGAAGCGCGGACCTACGTCTCGGCATACCTGGAGCGCATGTATCTGGCGGCGCACCCGGAGCTTACGGCGGCGGCGCGCGAGCTCGTGCACAAAGACATCCCGCAGCGCATGGAGAAATACGCCAACAGCGCCCATGAGCAGGCTCTCGTTGCCTACGCCCATACCCACGAGCACCTCATGCAGCGGCTCCGCGCCATCGAAGACGTTCCGGACGACGAAGAGTTCGACCGCAAGCGCGCCCAGCTCTTCGACGAGACGCGACTCGCCCTGTTCAAAATCGCCGAGACCGACCGCATGTGCATCGACGCGAACCTCGTGGGGCTTTTGCTCTCGAACATCAGCATCGACGCCTGCCTCGGCGAGCTCATGAAGCTCGAGCACCGCGTGCACGAGCAGCTCGTGAGCAACGTAGCGGGATTCTCCGACAACGCGCCTCATTTTTGGGATGAACGGTTCGTGGCGGAGCGCACGCTCGAAGGCGCAGACCCAATCACCACGACAGCCGTCTTGACCGTCGAGGAACCGACGCTCGTCGGTTGGCTCCACACGCTCGAGGCGCTCGCCCAGATGTGCCTCGCGAGCGCGCGCTACCGGGCGGCCGAGCGCTATGCGCGCCTGGTGCTCCGGGCCTCGGGGTACCCGAGCCATGCCGAGGGCACGGTGTTCCTGGCGCTCGCGCGCTTGGAAGATGAAGAGGGCTTTTTCGCCTTCGCCCATGAACTCGAGGCGGAACGGGGCGAGAGTGCCGCCGCGGTGCTCGACGATTCGCCGTGGTTCCTGCTTGCCCGCACGCTCCTGCTCTACAAGCTCGGTCGCCGCAAGCCCGCGCGCAGAGCGCTCCGCGATTTTGCCGCGCGATGCGAAGGGGGAGCGTTCTTCCTGCTCAACCCCACCTACATGGCGCCGTACCTGCCCGTGCGACCGCAACCGCGCGAAGCGTGGGACCTCTCTCACCAAGCGGCATGGGACGCCGACGGCATCATCGTCGACACACCCGACTTCATTCCCTGGGCGGAGTCCGTTGACGGCGTCTACGACGAAGCCGAGCGCTTCGCCAACCGCAACGGGTTCTAGCAGGTGCTTTCTGCAGCGAGTTCGCCGCACGCCCGCCGTTCGCCCGGTCCCCTTCATTTGGCCTGAAGCGCGAAGACCTCCATCGCGTTCCGGCACCCGCCCAAGCAGCTCTTCACTCTAGGCACCTCTACGCTGCCACTCCCTGCTTGAAACTTTTCGATCGCAAGGCAAAAGCGAATTTAAAACTGATGCGCATGGCATGGGCGGACGCTACGGTGCAAACGAGTACCACGGCAGACCGCAGGCGGACGAAACGCGTTCCACGTGACGCCAGGCCAGCCTCTCATATTAACTTTCATGCCGAATTACACAATAAGAAAGGGATTTCAGTCCCTTACTGCGTATTTCAGCATGAAAGTTTATTGAAAAGCGGTAGCGGACCGGCATCGAAAAATGGCAACAAGCATGTCAAATGGAGGCAGCCCCCATTCGACAGTTTTGGCATTGCGCGCGAGCGTGGAGGGCCGTATACTGGCGCCGTTGGCCGAGTAGGGCATGAGGCCCTGCAGCGCGTGTGGCGACGCCATCGGTCCGACGAGGAGGAACGAGGTACCGTGCGCATCTGCTAGACATGTTCAAGGTTATTCATTTGGCGCTCGTAGCCGGCAGCCGTACCGTGGCTCCACAACCTGCGGCAGCACTGCGGCTCCGCAGCCCGCAGCCACATAGGCTCGCCAGGAGTCCCATGGCACCGAGCACGACGCCCCACCAGGAAGACATGCCTATGCAGATTACCCTTTCGAACGTGCGCTACACCTATCCTGGCGCCACGGAACCCATCCTGAACAACGTAAATGTCACCTTTCCACAAGGCTGGAGCGGCCTTCTGGGCGACAACGGTTGCGGCAAGACCACGCTCGCACGCATTGCGGTTGGCGCTCTCAAGCCTGACTCCGGCAGTGTGACGGGAGGCCTTTTCTGCGTGCTCTGCCCCCAAGAAACGGATACCCCACCCGATGCGCTCGCAGACTTTGCCCTCGACTATGGACGCGATGCGCGGCGGTTGCGAGAAATCTTTCATCTGGACGACGAAATGCCCTGGCGCTTCGACGAGCTCTCGCATGGCGAGCGCAAAAAGCTGCAGGTCGCCGTTGCGCTTTGGCAGCGACCCGACGCGCTCGTGCTCGACGAGCCGACCAACCATATCGATCACGAAGCCCGCGAGGAGCTAGCCCAAGCGCTCCGCAGCTTCACCGGCGTGGGCATCCTCGTGAGCCACGACCGCGACCTACTCGACGCGCTCGCGGACCGCTGCATCTCGTTCGAAGCAGGCAAGCTCATTGGGCGGCCCGGCGGCTACACGGCAGCGCATGCGCAGGCAGAGCGTGAACGGACGGCGAACCAAAGAGAGCGGCAAACGGCAAAAGCTCAGCTGGCGCGCCTCGCTGCCGAAAAGGATGCCCGAGCGCACGAAGCCGCGCGGGCGCAGGCGCGCCTCTCCAAACGCCACCTCGACCCGAAGGACCATTCCGCTAAGGGTAAGATCGACCTTGCCAAGTTCACCGGGCAGGACGGCGCGCGGGGCAGGCTCTCCGCTCAAATGGACGCACGGGTTGCCGCCGCGCGCGACCGCCTCGACCAAGTGCGCATCGAAAAGCGCTACGACGGCGACCTCTGGCTCGAAGCGCGGCCGAGCCCGCGCAAGACGCTTCTGCGCATCGACGCGACCGAAATACCCTGCGGACCCAGCGTGCTCACGGTGCCGCGCCTGTTCGTGGGCAACACCGACCATATCGGCATCGTGGGGCCGAACGGCGCGGGCAAAAGCACGCTCCTGCGCTATCTGAAGCCTCGCATCGCCGCCGACCTCGCTGTCCTTGATATTCCGCAGGAACTAACAACCGAAGAGCGGCAACGCGTTGTGCGGCGCGTGGCCGAGCTATCCCCCGCCGAGCGCGGACGCGTGCTCTCGACCGTGGCACAGCTCAACTCCGAACCGGACCGCATCCTCGAAGGCGGAAGAACAAGCTCCGGCGAGCTGCGCAAACTTATGCTAGCGCTTGGAATGCTGCGCGCGCCTGAGCTCATCATCATGGATGAGCCCACCAATCACCTGGACCTTCATTCGGTCGAGGCCCTCGAGCGGGCGCTTGCCGCGTACCCCGGCGCGCTGCTGCTCGTAAGCCACGACCATGCGTTTCTGCGTGCCTGCACCGCGCGCACGTGGTGCGTCGAGGGCGGCGCCGTCTCGGAGCGGTAAAGCCGAGCCAACCTCGCCCATCGAGCTACCAGCGGCCGAAAAGCTCCGCCGCCTGCGCCATCTTCTCGGCCACTTTCACGCCGAAGGGGCAACGACCCTCGCACGCATGACAGGCGATGCACGCGTCGGCGCGCACATCGAGCGCACGGTAGTGCTCGCGCACGGAATCCGGCACCTCCGCCTGCATGGCCGCGAGGTCGTAAAACTTGTTGACCGTGGGGATGTCGATGCCCTTGGGACACGGCGCACAGTGGCCGCAGTACGTGCACTGCCCGTAGTAGGCGTGGCGCGGCGCACCGGCGAGCACGCTTGCGTAGTCGCGCTCCTCGGGCCCGACCGTCTCGTACGCCACGGCGTCGACCACGTGCTCCGGCGTGGAGAAGCCGACCATGATGCTCGCCACCGCCGGACGGGTGAGCGCGTAGTGGATGCACTGCACTGGCGTGAGCGCGACACCGAACGGCGAGGTCGCGGCATCGAGCAGGCGGCCGCCCGCGTAGCCCTTCATGACCGTGATGCCCGTGCCCACCTGCTCGGCGAGCGCGTAAAGCTCCGCGCGATCGGGGTTGATGCCGTCGAGGCCCTCGTCGCTGTAGTCGCCGAAGAGATCGTCGAGGTTATCGCTCGCGGGCATCATGTCGAACGCCGGGTTCACAGAGAAGAGCATCATCTCGATGCCCGGCTCGGCCGCCGCGAGCTTGGCCACCGCTGGATTGTGGGTGGAAAGGCCGACGTGGTGGATGGCACCGGCCTGCTTGAGCTCCTGCACGTAGCCCCAGAACGGCCCCGCCATAATCTGCTCGAACTCCTCGACCTTGTCCACGTAGTGAATCATGCCAAGGTCCATGTAGTCGGTATGGAAGCGCTGAAGCAGGTCCTCGAAGGCGGGCTTGACCTGGTCGAGGTCGCGCGTGCGCACGTATTGCTCGCCCTGCCACGTGGAGCCGAGGTGCCCTTGGATAATCCAGCGCTCGCGACTGTCGAGCTCCTGGAGCACGTCGCCCAAGTTGGAGCGGCGCGTGGGGTCGGGCATCCAACAATCGAGGATGTTGATGCCCGCATCCTCGCAGGCGCGCGTGACGGCGATCGTTTCCTCGAGCGTGCCGTCCATCCATTCACCGCCAAAGCCGATCTCGCTGACCTTGAGCCCTGTGTTGCCCAGCGTGCGGTACTGCATGATGCCCTCCCCTTGTTGACGAAGCAGACGGCGACATCCATGCCTGCCGCAAGCAGCGCCACCAGCCCAAACACCGGCGCCGACAACGCACAGGCGACGGCACGCGGTCGCTGCTGCTTCGCATGTCCCTCTAAATGTAAGTATAGATGCTGGTGCGGACAACAGCTGACGGGTCCGCTATGAATAGTGCGTTGTGATAACACGCGAACCGCGAATCGTACAAACAGCAGGCCAGTGCAGGATTTTGCGGGAATACGGTATGACCGAACGCATTCCTGCAGCAATGCCTTCCCCCGATGTCCATCCATTGGTCTCGTTTTTCTTTCCCGATGATGACAACGTGCACCCGATGCCCCACAATGCGGTGAACGATTCGCTTTTGTGAACCATTGAACGGTACCGCATAAACGTCCGAGCAAAGGAGGCGCCATGAGCGATATCTACGGCTCGCAAGCAGCGGCGCGTTCCATGCAGCAGCACGCGCGCGAGTTCAGCGCTTGCCGGGACATGCTTGTAGCGCTCGGCAACGAGAACCGCCAGCTCATTTTCGTGGCGCTGCTCGAGCACCCCGGCGGCGTGCGCACAGGCGATCTTGCCAAACTTGCACGGCTCTCGCGCCCCGCGACTTCGCACCATCTCAAGGTTCTGCAGGACGCTGGCCTCATCGATCATTATCAGCAGGGAACGAAGAACTACTACCACGCAAGCGCTCGTCTCGACCGTTGGGCGCAGCTCGCTCGCGTGACCACGCATGCCGAGCAATTCGTACGCCTCGTCCAAAAACTTGATGCGCGGGCAGAAGCCGGGAAGCACGCGTGTAGCGAATCCGGCTCCGGCCCTTCCCCTGCCACAGACAGCCGCGCTGCCGCGAACCCTTCTCCCGCTGCAGGCCCCTCCACCGCGACGCGCTCTGCCGCGAAATCCCCCACTTCAGCGACCTTCGCCGCCGCAGGATCCTCCTCCGCGGGCCCATCCTCCACCGCGGGGCTTTCTGCCGCAGGCCCATCCCCTGCCGCAGGCTCATCCCCCTCACCCCATTCGGCCATCTCCAGAAAGGAACCCGCATGACCGCACCGACCGTCACGCCGTCCAGCCCCTTCGACCGACACATCGCCACGCTCAACCGCACCGACCTCATGAGTCTCCTCGCCGCGCGCCACTCAGTGCGAAGCTTCACTGACCGGCCCATCGAAGAAGGTGCCGTCGAGCAGCTGCAGGCCGAGGCCGACGCTCTGAACGAGCGGCTCGGCCTTTCCATCCAACTCTGCCTCGACAACCCCGAGGCATTCGACGGCCGGCTCGCACACTACGGATCGTTTCGCAACGTGCGCAACCACATCGCGCTCGTAGGACCCACGCGCCCCGGCCTCGATGAGACGTGCGGCTATGCGGGCGAACGGCTCGTGCTACTCGCGCAAGAACTCGGACTCAATACCTGCTGGGTGGCGCTCACGTATAGCAAGAAGGCAAGTGCCGCGCGCGTGGCGGCGGGCGAGAAGTTCGTCTGCTGCATCGCGCTCGGATATGGTGAAAAGGCCGGCGCCGCGCATAAAGTAAAGCCGATCGAGAAGCTTGGCCGAACGGCCGCCGGCTCGGAACTCGCTACGGCGCCCGCCTGGTTCGCTGCTGGTCTCGAGGCTGCTCAGCTCGCCCCCACCGCCGTCAACCAGCAGCGCTTTCGCTTCGAGCTTGCCGCCGACGAACACGCCGTGCACGCCCGGGCGCTGCCCGCCGTCTCATGCGGGCACATCGACCTTGGCATCGCTAAGCTGCACTTCGAGCTTGGCGCCAACAGTGTCTCTCGTGATTGGTCCTTTGCCTGAGCGACCGTTAACCAAACGATGATGGTCGCTCGGACATGCGCCAACAAGCGGCTCGAAAACAGCGCCGAGCACTGAAGACGCAGGAGCACGGTCGACATACCCAAAGCCCTTGCCGCCGTAGAAGCCCCACTCTTCCAATTCGTGGCCGGAAAGCTGGCCTCGGCGCAGCGGCGAAGGCCCCGTCCGGCATCCAAAGCGCAGGCCGGGATCAAAACTCCCGCCAAAGGATCGGATTTTCGGGATACCCCTATGTATACAGAGAGCAGCCCGCCATAAAATGCCTGCTCACGGGCTCGCGTAAAAACGGTCTACTTCAGGGGTAGGTGAAAATCCGATCCTTTGGCCGGACTTTTATTAATGGCGGCTCCATTCGGCGGAAAATCTATGCAAAAGTGCCGCAAGCCCGTCCCAAATACGACAGACCGGCAGCTCAAAAACACTCAACGGAGACGAACCGCAGCGTGCAAAAACATTCCGCCGCGCTGCCGCCGCACCGCCGTCGCGCCACGCTGCCGCCACCCACATCGCGCTGCCGCGCCGCACCGCATCGCATTGCCGCCAATCACCTCTATTCTCTCGCTGCATAACCCAGTGATCCAGCGGGAATAGTTACAGAATGTGTAGCAGTTGCACGCGCCTCGTGAAAGGTCTCGCTGTGGAATTCGAACAGCTTCGCCAAATAGACGCCATCGCCCGCACCGGCACCTTCTCCGCCGCTGCCGAAGCGCTTCACACCTCGCAGCCATCGGTGAGCCGATCCATGCGCGCGCTCGAGCGCGAGCTGGGCTGCGAGCTCTTCAACCGATCGCGCAACCACGTAGAACTCAACGAGGCTGGCCAGCTCGCCCTCAAGCACGCACGCGCCATCTTGGCGGAGGAGCGCCGCATGCGCGATGCGTTCGACGACCTCACCCGAACCAACCGCACGCTCAACGTCGCGTCCGTCGCACCGGCACCTGTCTGGAGGCTCGCCTCACGCGTAACCGAGCGCTTTCCGGGCACCATGCTCACCTCGGAAACCATCGATGACGAGCAAGAAGTCGAGAGAAGACTCTTCGACCGCTCGGCCAACCTTGCAATCACGCGGCGGCCCATCGGCCTGCCCAACGTGGTCTGCGTGCCGTTCATGGTCGAGAACCTCTTCATCTACGCACCGGCAACGGACCCCATCGCGCAGCAGACGAGCGTCAGGCTCGCGGACCTCGACGGGCGCACCTTCCTCATGAACGCCGACGTCGGCTTCTGGGGCGACATGACGCGCGTGGCACTGCCCAACGCGCGAATCATCATGCAGCAGGATTCCAACGTGCTCGCACAGCTGATTCGCACGTCTGATGTGCTGGGCTTTGTCACCGACGTATCCGAGTTCAACCACCCCGACGAGAACCGCGTGCGCGTGCCCATCCAAGACGCCGACGCGCACGCCACGTTCTACGTGGTCGCCATGATCGACGCGCCGCAGGCCGTGCTGGATATCGTCGAGGCGGTTAGGCGGTAGCTGCGCAGCCGAGGTCGCCCGGTGAACACCCTGGCAGCAATGGAACCCGCGGCCAAGCAGGACCGATATTGTACGCAAGGCAGCGCTGGAACATGCTCCGGCCCCGCCATACGGATACAACATAACCGGGTGATAAAACCTAACCGGGTTAGTTTATCATTTCGATCGGCCCTGTTCCCGCACTAGAAAGGCGGCACCGAGGACACCCGCCTATCCTGCGCTATCGCCTCGCGCTCGATACCGAGCGCGCATGCACCATGCCCTTCAGCTGCACGCCTACGCCTGCGCGGCGATCTGCCCCCTTCACAAGATTTAGCAGGCCGCCGATAAGCTGCACGTCGCGATGGTCATAGCAAATCGAGCGGTCGCAATCGAGCTCGGCAATCTTCGCCTTATCCTCGTCGGAAAGCTGGAAGTCGAACACGTCGAAGTTCTCTTCCATACGCTCCTTGTGCGTAGACTTGGGAATCACGATGACACCGAGGTCGAGGAGGTAGCGCAACGCCACCTGGCCCACGGACTTGCCGTACTTCTCGCCAATCTCGGAGAGCAGCGGGTTCTGGAAGAAGTTGTTGGCGCCCTCGGCGAACGGGCCCCATGCCATGTGCGCTACGCCAAGGTTCTCCATGTTCTCATGCGCGTAGTGCTGCTGCCAGAACACATGGGTCTCGACCTGGTTGACCATAGGCGCCACCTCGGCGAACGTGCAGATGTCGAGCAGGCGCGTGGGGTCGAAGTTGGAAACGCCGATCGCGCGGACGAGGCCGTCCTTGTACGCACGCTCCATGTCGCGCCACGCCGCGTGGTAATCGCTGTAGGCCTGGTGAAGGAGCATAAGGTCAATCTGATCCACGCCAAGGAGTTCGAGCGACTGCTTGATGGAGTCGTAGGTCTTGCCCTCGCCGTAGTTGGAAACCCACACCTTGCTCACGATGAAGAGCTCGTCGCGCGCAACGCCGCTCGCCTTGATGCCGGCGCCCACGCCGCGCTCGTTGCCATACGCCTGAGCGGTGTCGATCATGCGGTAGCCGCTCGCGATGGCGTCCTCGACGCAGCGCTCGGTGGTGGCGTCGTCGATCTGGAACACGCCGTAGCCGAGCATGGGCATCTTCACGCCATTGGAAAGGGTCTTGCACTCCATGGGAACCTCCTTTGTGCCACCCGCGCCGGCACCCGTAGCCGGCGTGAGCGCATGGCTTGTGCTAGCTCCATTGTGCCCGCATGCCACGGCTATTCCCGCGTCTATGACGATATGCCGCTATACGCCAGATGCATGCTCGGCACAATGTGAAAACAGACCAGGAGATCTTTCATTGGAGGAAGTCTACAAAAGCAAGCAGACGGTGATTATCTCGTCTTCTGCGGGGACCTCTCCGCAATATCGTTCATTATCTTGTCGAGTGCTCCGCAGAAACTTGTCGAATGCCGCAAATCACGCAACTTCGGCAAGATTATGCGGAGCACTCGACAAGTTTATGAACCCGTCTATGCAGGGGACGACATCGTAGGAGCACGCCTGCCCACAAGCACACCTCCCTCGCGCAAAAAACGGCGCTGCAGGCAACCCACCTGCAGCGCCGTTCGAAACGCACTGTGTAACGTATGAGCAGACGCCTATTTCGCGACCTCCACGACAGCGGCGCCCGCGTCAACGTGCGCATCTGCCTCGGCAGTCATGGTCACGCTGGCATACTCAGCCGTGTTGGACACGGCGAGCACCACGCAATCAGGATGCCCGGCAGCGGCAATCTCGCTGCGATCGATCTTGATCATGGGGTCACCGGCGTTTACGTGGTCGCCCTGCTTCACATAGCCCGTGAAGCCGCGGCCCTTCATGTCCACGGTATCGACGCCCACATGCACGAGAACCTCGACGCCGCTACCGCTCTTGAGGCCCACCGCGTGCCCCATGGTCACGGTCACCTCGCCGGACACGGGCGCATACACCACGTCGTTCTCGGGCCAGATCGCGCACCCCTTGCCGAGCACCTCGCCGCTGAAGACCGGGTCGGGCACGTCGGCCATCTTAATGGCCTTCCCCGAAACCGGGGCGCACAGCGCGAAGTCGGAAGCTTGCGCGGTGATCGCAGCAGGCGTGGCCGAGGCGGCAGGCTCAGCCGAGACGGCCTTCTTGAACTTATCGAAGAGTCCCATACAGTTCGCTCCTTTACAAAGGCTGGTAGTTACCACCAGTTTACGAGCCTTCTACCCCGTCCTCCGCGAGGTTTTTCAGTTACGCCGCTTGCGCTCCGTCTTTGTACATCACCATGGTCGCTACGGCAGAACCTCGGCACGACGCAGCTCAAATATCGCAACCACTTCTTAGAATGTAATGATACGGTTGCATCCACATACCGAGAAGTATCCGCTCGTTGCGTAGTTATAACTAAAAGGTTCATGCCGGACGATGCACATCGGGACGCGCTTCGGAGCAAGATACGAAACGCATCCGAACGGGATGCGGAGCAAACCGAAAGCAAGTGTGGGGAAACAGTCTCACTGCCATCACATGCGGCGCCGGGACCTGCTACTCCTGCGCGTCGAAGTCGGGCTTGATAGCGAGGTAACCAGCAAGTGCTTCCTCGGTGGCCTCGTAGTACTTCTTCGTGCCGTCGAGCTTGGCGATCTCTGCCATCTCTTCATCAGTGAGCTCGAAATCGAAGATGTCGGCGTTATCTGCGATGTGGGCGGGATTCTTGGAACCCGGAATGATTGACGTACCCATCTGCACATGCCAGCGAAGAATGACCTGGGCCGGCGCCTTGCCGTACTTCTCGGCAAGCTTGGTGAAGACCGGCTCCTCCTGCAGGCCCTTGTCGCCGTGGCCGAGCGGATACCAAGCCTCAATCACGATACCGTACTGACTCAGGTACTCACGGAGGTCCGACTGGGCGAAGTACGGATGGCACTCTACCGTCACGAGCTGCGGCTTAATCTCCGCATGATCGATGACCTCGGCAATCTTCTCCTGCGGGAAGTTGGAAAGGCCGAGCGCGCGAACCTTGCCCTCCTTATAGGCCTTCTCCATGGTCTTCCATGCAGCGAGGTAATTGCCAACCGGCTGGTGGAGGATGAGCATGTCAACGTAATCCAAGCCCAGACGATTGAGCGTGCCCTCGATGGCAGCGTCGCCGGCCTCGTAGACCGAGGGCCAAAGCTTGGTAGAAACGAAAATCTTATCGCGCGCAACACCGCTCTTGGCAATGGCGCGGCCCACAGCCTTCTCGTTCATGTATGCGTTCGCAGTATCGATATGCTCGTAGCCGGCCTCAAGTGCCGCGAGCGACGCAGCCTCGGCCTCGGCCGGGCTCATAAGAAAGGTGCCCAGGCCCTCGACCGGCATTTTGACATCGTTGTTAAGCTTCAGATACTCCATGGTGGCCTCGCTTTCCGCCGTGCTCGCACGGCATCGTTGTGCTTCGCCACCATTGTGCCCGCAGCGGGCCGGCACACCGCCGTCTACCCCGATATGCCGCTATGCGCGCGACGCATACTCGCCCGGAAAACAAGTCTCAAGACCTCCAATGCGGCCCCGCGACGCAAAACTCTCGCCAAAGGATCGAATTTTTGGCCACCGTCCGAGTACGGCCGCGATTGCGCTCAAAAGAATGCCAGCTAGAGGGGCTGCGTATTTTCGTGATACTTGGACGTACGAGCAAAATTCGATCCTTTGGCGAGAGTTTTGCTTTGAAGCCTGAAGTGGGACACAATATCCTGGCGTCTTTGTTCCATCCTTGTCCCAACTCAGCACCTTTGTCCCCTGCGAGGAGGCCGCGATGTTCAACCTTGTGCTGTTCGAGCCGGAGATACCAGCCAACACGGGCAATATCGGCCGAACCTGCGTGGTCACGGGCACAAGGCTGCATCTCATCGAACCGCTCGGCTTCTCGCTCGATGAGCGCGCGCTCAAGCGGGCGGGCCTGGGATACTGGGGCAATCTCGACCTTGCGGTGTACCCGGGCTGGGACGACTTCTGCCTCCGCAATGGACTGGCTGCGCACGGTCCCGAACCCCGGCTGCACCTTCTAACCAAGAAAGCGCGCCGCACCCATGCGGAGTCCACGTACCGCGACGGAGACTATCTCGTGCTCGGAAAGGAGAGCTCGGGCATCCCCGAGGAGCTGCTCACACGCTATGCCGAGAGCTGCGAACGCATTCCGATGCTGCCCGACAAGGCGACGCTCGCCAACCGTGCCGCCTGGGAGCACCGCACCGGTGAGCTCGCCGAAGAGGGATACGCGCCGGCGGAGCAAGCCGAACGCGGCCAAGCGGGCGGACACGAGGCGCTTCAGCGGCAAGATATCTGCGGCAACTTCATCGATCCCACGGATTACCGCATCAGCGCGCTCAACCTTTCCAATGCAGCCGCCGTTGTCCTCTATGAGGCGCTCCGCCAAACTAACTTCCCCGGCATGGAATGATAAAACGAACCCGGTTCGTTTTATCAGTTTTACAGGGCGTCCTCACCGCGCTCGCCGGTGCGAATACGAACAGCCTCCTCGACCGGGGTCACGAAAATCTTGCCGTCGCCGACCTCGCCCGTCTTAGCGACCGCACAAATGATATCGATAAGCTCCTCGACTTCCCCATCTGCCACCACGAGGCACATCTTGACCTTGGGCACCATGTTGAGCAGCACCTCGGTACCGCGATAGAACTCCTTCCAGCCACGCTGGTTGCCGAAACCCTGCACCTCCGAAACCGCCATGCCATGCACGCCCGCGCTGGTGAGCGCATCCTTGAGCGGCTCGAGCATCTCGGGTCGAACGATTGCCGTAATCTGCTTCATGGAATCCTCCTGTTGAATACCTTCGCTCTCGCAGGATAGGTGGCGGCTGTCGAGGCTACAGCACCGGGCCGTCGCCCGTGTGGCAACACCAGCCGCCCGGGCATTGCCCCCTTGCCTGCGCAGCATTCCCGCCGCCGGCTCGACCGGGCAAACCGCCTGTCCATGCAGCGCTGCCCGCTGCTCACTCTACCTGCGCGCCGCTACACATCCAGCCCCGTGTACGCCGGGTACGCGCTCTCACCGTGCTGAGCCACGTCAAGGCCGAGCGCCTCCTCGCCGCCGTCCACACGCAACCGCCCATGGAACACGGCTTTCACCACGAGCGCGATGGCCACATCGAGCACGAGAACGGCCGCCGCCGTAACGAGAATGCCCAGCACCTGGTCAGCAACAAGCTCCGCATTGCCCGTATAGATGAGCCCGCCGATTCCCGTCGGCGAAAGCTCCGGAACGCAAAAGATTCCGGTTAGAACACCGCCCAGGATACCGCCGATACCGTGACAACCAAACGCATCGAGCGCGTCGTCGTAACCAAGCCGCGCCTTAAGATGCGAGATCGCAAAGAAGCACACCGGCGAAACGACAATCCCCATGACCACCGCAGCCCATGGCTCCACGTAGCCTGCCGCCGGCGTGACCACCACGAGGCCGGCGACGAGGCCCGTGCATGCGCCAACGAGCGTGCACTTTCCCGTTGCCAAGCGGTCAACGACCATCCATGAGGCCATACCTGCCGCACTTGAGACCACGGTATTCAGCACTGCGATCACTGCGATGTGATCGGCCGCGAACGCCGACCCGCCGTTGAAGCCGAACCATCCGAACCAGAGCAACCCCGCGCCGAGCGCAACGAACGGAACATTATGGGCGCGGTACGTCTTGAGGCCGAAGCCCTTGCGGCCGCCGAGAAACAGGCAAAGGACAAGCCCCGTGAGGCCCGAGCTGATATGAACCACGTCGCCTCCGGCAAAATCGAGCGCACCGATGATACCCCCGATGAGGCTGTCCTCACCGCCCCACACCATGTGCGCGAGCGGCGCATAGACCACGACCGACCAGATGCCGATGAACAGCGCAATCGCTCCGAAGCGCATGCGCCCGGCCACTGACCCCGTCACGATGCCAGCCGTGATGAGCGCGAACGCCATCTGGAAAACAATGTCGAGAACCGTTGGGTAGAGGGTGCCGTCGGACACGCTCTGGGCCTCCGCAAGGAGCCGCTCAACCGTTCCGGCGAGTCCTACCTGGTCGAAACCACCAATGATAGGATTGTCGCCGCCCCCGCCGTAGGCGAGCGACCAACCCACGAACACCCAGGTGAGCCCCGCGATGCCAATCACCATGAGCGACATGAACATGGTGTTGATGACGTTCTTGCGTCGCGAGAGACCACCGTAGAAAAAGGCGAGCCCCGGCGTCATCAGGAGCACGAGCATCGTGCAGACGAGCATGAACGCGGTAGAGCCAGTGTCATACATGCGCATTCCCCCTTCGTATCGAGCGGGGCGTGCACGGCTTCGCGGCTGCACGGCACGCTCCACACGCCGCGTGGCAACTCGCCACCTGATGGCACGCCGCGAATCCGATGGCCCGAACTCGCGGTGAGCCACCACGCCAGCACGCAGGCCCGCTTCTGATGGAATGCGACTATAGTAAAAAGCTAAACGGTTGCTGCCCGGCAGATTCGCCTCGTTTACCGAGCTACAACGAGCCGGAAACATCGGCAACCGAACGGCAACGGGGCGGAAAGCACGCGTACACGCAAGAGAAACCAGCCCGCAACGCGCTGGAAACGCGCGCGTGCAGAGCCATGAACGCCATGGGAAGCCTCTCCCGGTCCCGTCGCGGCGCGCCGACAAGAGGGAAAGTCGACAGCCCCCTATTCGCCATCCATGATCATGAGCTGGTGGCCTCCGGCGCGGGCGCGGGGGGCCAGCAGACCGGACGCCCTGGGCGCGGGCGCCGGCGCTTGCAGATTAGAGGACCCCGGCGCCGGCGCCGGCAGACCAGATGCCTCCCCCAACACCGCCGCAGGCGCAGGCGCTTGCAGATCAGACGGCCCCACCACCGCAGGCGCAGGCGCTAGAACGAAACGTTGCCGAACTCGGAAAGCTCGAGCTCAGGGTTGTGATCGTGCGCCCAGTCCACGTTCCAGGGGCTCGTGAACAGAAGCAGCTTGCTGCCGCGCATGTCCTCCACGCGCAGGGTGTCGCGCGTAAGGTCGAGCGCTTTCACGTCCACCGAGCCGGGTTCGTTGGCGATCCAGCGAATATCGGTGTAGCCAAGCGGCTGGCGGCGCACCTCAACGTGGTACTCGCTCTTGAGCCGCTGCTCCAGCACGTCGAACTGAAGCACGCCCACCACGCCCACGATCACGCTTTCCATGCCGGCGCCAATCTCGCGGAATATCTGGACCGCACCCTCCTGTGCAAGCTCCTCCATGCCCTTCACGAACTGCTTGCGCTTCATGGTGTCCACCTGGCTGATGCGAGCGAAATGCTCCGGTGCGAAGGTAGGGATGCCCGCATACTGCACGCGGCGCTTACCGGCGCAGAGCGTGTCGCCAATAGAGAAGATGCCCGGATCGAAGAGGCCTACGATGTCGCCCGCGTACGCCTCGTCCACGATGGCGCGGTCGTCGGCCATCATGGCCGTGCCCGTGGCGAGCTTGAGCTTGCGCCCGCCCTGCATATGGAAAGCGTCCATGCCGCGCTCGAACTTGCCCGAGCAGATGCGCAGGAAGGCGATGCGGTCGCGGTGGTTCTTGTCCATGTTGGCCTGGATCTTGAACACGAAGCCGGAGAACTCGTCCGACGCCGGGTCGACCAGCTCGCCCGTGAGCGCATCCTTATGCGGGCTCGGCGCCGGCGCAAGCCTCAAGAAGTCTTTGAGGAACGGCTCTACGCCGAAGTTTGTGAGCGCCGAACCAAAGAAGACGGGGCTGAGCTTGCCCGCACGAACGGCCTCGAGATCGAATTCGTCCGCCGCTCCATCAAGAAGCTCGATGTCGTCCATGAGATTACGATGATTCTCAGTCCCGATGAGCTCATCGAGCGCCGGATCGCCCAGCTCGGCCTCAATCTCATCCACCTTTTTTGGTGGCATTCGCGCGGCCGTCGCCCTCGAAAGCGAGCACGTGGCGGCTCGCGCGCTCGAAGACGCCGCGGAAATTCTGGCCACAGCCGATGGGCCAGTTCATGGGATAGGTCGAGATGCCGAGCACCGTCTCGATCTCGTCCAGAAGATCGAACGGGTCGCGTGTCTCGCGGTCGAGCTTGTTCACGAAGGTGAAGATGGGAATACCGCGCAGCGCACAGACGCGAAAGAGCTTAACGGTCTGCGCCTCCACGCCCTTCGCGCCATCGATCACCATGACGGCGGCGTCGGCGGCCATGAGCGTACGGTACGTATCTTCCGAAAAGTCCTGGTGACCGGGAGTGTCCAGGATGTTCACACAGCAGCCGTCATAGGTGAACTGCAGCACCGACGAAGTCACCGAGATGCCGCGCTGCTTCTCGATCTCCATCCAGTCGGAGACCGCGTGCTTGGCACTGCTCTTCCCCTTTACCGAACCAGCCGCCTGGATGGTGCCGGTATAGAGGAGGAGCTTCTCGGTAAGTGTGGTCTTGCCCGCGTCCGGGTGCGAGATGATGGCGAAGGTGCGTCGCGAAGCGACCTCTTCGGCGATGCTTGGCATGGGTCTCCTCTGCGCAACGCGCCGGTCTGCCATGCGCTGGCATGTGGCCGCCGACGCGCGAGGCGACGAGCGGCAGGTGCAAGCGCGAGCATGGCCAGCGAGACGTGCGTCTGTGTTCCGATGATGTGCGATTTCAACCGGACGTATTGTAACGCACTTCGCCCGCGCCCACGGCGTCTGCGCACCCCCTCCGATGCCGAAAGCGTACGCGTCCGAACCGCCGGCCCCTCATCGAACTTCATTCTTGGGCAAGATTGTGTCGAAACTCGGCTTCTAGAGCCCTCTTTTCGACACATTCTTGCCCAAGAATGAATTGTGCATGGGACCCCGCCACACGGGACTACTTCACCCGCGTCCGTTCGTTACGCTCGTTCGCTTGCCGTTGCTCCCCAGAAAGGAAGGGCAGCCTGAACAGCCAACGCGCCAAGCAGCGCACCGCCGGGCCTGCCACGAAGAGCTGCCACAGAAGCGCCATGGGAAAGTTCATCGCCGTAGTTTGCAGCCAAGTGGCAACGAGCTGCGAGAGCGGTGGCTGCTTGAACGCGATCGTGGCCACGAAGCTCATCATGGGGCACATAGTCCAGCAGGTGAAAATACCGAGGAATACGGTGATGAGCAGTGCTGGATCCTCGCCTGCCCTGAGGAACTTGAACGTGCAGTGGTGTGCAACCTTGCCGCCAACGAGCGCTTCGAGGACGATGACCGCCGCCATAAGCGGCACCATGTCTCCAAAGGGAGAGAGGAACAACTCGGTCGTAAGGCCACCCGCCATGAGCGCTTGGCTGTAGAGCTCCATGCCGTAAACCATGGCAAACGCCATGAGTATCGAGAAAACGAGATGCTGAGCGCGCGTGCTAGGCATGCAAACCTCCTGTGCGCCCAGCCCCTCAACACGAAAACACGCCGCGGAAGGACAACTGGACTTATGCCTTCCGCAGCGCGTTGCTTGCGAGGTATGGTATCACCGGAACGCCCGCAGCAATCAAAAAAAAAATCCACGTTGCGATGGCCGATGCATGCGCGAGGGCCGGCAGGAGAGTGCAGGTGCGACGGTCGGCACGGGCGTGCGGGCGGGTGCAGGGGCGTATGGGAGATATCGAGAACTGTGCACGCGCGAAGGCCGGCATGGACATGCGGCCCGCGGGCGGGTGCGTGGACCGGTGCATGCGCGGCGGGTGCGTGGACCGGTGCATGCGCGGCGGGTGCAGGGACCGGCGCATGCGCGGCGGTCGGCAGGGGCGGGCGGGCGCGAACGAACGGGCCATCACGAGCGTTCGAATCGATGCGAGCACTCAAGCCGGTTCGGCATGCGGGCGGCGGCTGCCAAACGGCAACCGTCGCGCATCAACGCCCGCGCTTCAAAACCGCGCCCACCACGAGCAGGGCTGCGCCCAACAGGACGAGCACGGCGAGCACGTCGAACGTAAACGAGAAGCCCGCGAGGAAGAGCTCCGGGCGCCCCTCCACATAGCCGGTCACCGCATGGCCCGCCAGGGAACTCATCTGCCCGTACAACAGCACCGTGCCGCCCGTCACGCCAGCCGACATACCCATGTAGCGCACGAGCGAGACAAGGCTCCCCGCAAAACCGAGGTCCACCGTCTCAACCGAGCCCATGACGAGCGCGTTGTTCGGCGACTGGAACAGTCCGGTGCCCGCCGCCATGGCCGCCATAAGCAACACGATAACGACGACGCCGGCATCGTCCGAAAGCCCGCCCACGAACCAGATGCCCGCTGCGTAGATCACAAGCCCCACGAGGCACGGCCAGAAGCTGCCGATACGGTCCGAAAGCGCACCGCCCAGCGGGCCCATGATGGCCATGCCGAGCGGAATCGCCGTGAGGATGAAGCCTGCAATATTCGACTCGTACCCACAGGCGTCCTGCAAAAAGAAGGGAAGCAGGTATTCGGTTGCGCCCACCGCAAGGAAGCAGAGGAACATCGCGGCAAGGTTGGCCGAGAAGACCGCGTTGCCGAAGAGGTCGAGGCGGACAAGCGGAGCCTCCACGCGGCGCTCCACCAACACGAACACCACGAGCAACGCAAGGCCCGCCGCGAGCAAGCCCATGAGGAGCGGCGTGGCGCCGTTCGCGAGGTTGGTAAGCGAGAAGAAGGTGAAGAAAATCGCCGGGGCGAGCAGTAGAGAACCCGCGATATCGAAGCCCGTGCGCGCGGACCGGCCGGCCTCGGTGCGCGGCGCGTCACGCGGCAAGGTCTTCAGGCCCACCAGAAACGCCACGATGCCCACCGGCACGTTGATGAGGAAAATCGACTCCCACGGATACACCGCCACAAGCATGCCGCCGATCGTGGGGCCGCACATGAGGCCGAGCGACACGAACGTCGAGGTTATACCGAGCGCGCGGCCACGCTGGCTCGCAGGGAACACCTCGGTCACGATGCCCATGTTGTTCGCCGTCGCGCTCGCGGCGCCAAGCGCCTGCACCACGCGGGCGCCAATGAGCACGGGCAGCGTCGTTGCAAGGCCGCAGAGCGCCGAGCCCGCTGTAAAGAGCGCGACGCCAACCTGGAAGAAGCGCACCTTGCCGTAACGGTCGCCCAAGCGGCCGAACACGAGCACGGTTACGCAACATGCGAGCAGGTAGATGCTCGAAACCCATTGGATATCGGCTGCCCCCACGCCGAGCTCGCGCTGCATCGCGGGCAGAGCAACGTTCACGATGCTGCTGTCGAGCGTAGACATGAAGGTCATGGCTACGACGGTGAAGAGCACGACCCATTTGCCAGCGGTCGGACGGGGCGCAGGCACGGCATGCGGCGTCGGCGCGGACTGCGACGCCTGTGCAGGGCGCGGTACACGCTCACCGCCCTGCTCCTGCGCGGAGCGTGACGACTCTGCAGAGCGCGACGCCTGCACAGCGCAGGGTGCCTGCGCGGCACACGTCTCCCGCCCGCTGCGGGCCACTTCGACAGATTGCGTGTTCTCAGCATGATTCATGCGCAAACCTCCCCAGGCAGACGCGGACACATCCACGCGCCTTGGAGCGCGCCTCCCCGGGGCGGACAGCCCCAGGCGCTTATCGCGTGCGGGTGGCCGCCATTGACCGGCGACCGCACCGCGATCGGCCGCAGCATCATAGCACGGCAGCGCCAGCGAACAGCCTGCCTCACAGTAAAATCAACCGCCCGCACGCTCGCCCCGTCCCATCTGCCGCTTGCGTGGCCGCCGCCCGTCCACAGGGGAAACGCCCGGCTGCCCGGGGCTATAACCAAGGAAAGGTCGTCATGCGGGAAGGAGCCGCCATGTTCTTCAAAAACGTCCTGGTGCCCTACGACGAATCTGAACACGCCCTGAGCGCGCTGCACATCGCGTTCGGCATGGTGGGAGGAGACCCCGAAGCGACGATCCACGTTGTCACGGTCGTGGCGGCAGGGCCGCTCGCCTCGCCCACGCTCAGCAGTGACGCCTTCGATGCGCCCGATAACCTAAGCGAAGAGCTCGAATCCGACGGCGTCATGGGGCCCGCGCTCCACCGCATGCGCGCCGAGATCCAGCACGTGGTCGATGACGCGCGCGACGATGCCTCATGCCAGATCGTGACGAGCGCGGCACTTTCAGGCTCTCCTGTGGAAGGCATCGCGGAATACGTGGACAACCACAACATCGATCTCGTGGTCATGGGACGCCGTGGCCTTGGAGCCCTCCGCGGCATGCTCGGCAGCGTGAGCTTCGGCGTACTGCGCTCGGTCGACGTGCCGGTGCTTACGGTGAAGTAAGCAGCGTGCGCTCGCTCCGCTTACCCGATTTCCCCGCCGTGCCAGTTCTCAATCATGTGCCGGGCGATAGACGCACGGCCAGGCAGCTCGACCTCGCCCGACGCGACGGCACGGGCAAGGTCCTCGCGCGTGAACCAGCGCGCCGCCGCAACCTCCTCATGGTCGACGGCGACCTCTGCGGTTCGAGCGTGGGCCCGGAAGCCCAACATGATTGACGCCGGGAAGGGCCAGGGCTGCGAACCGAGGTAGCACACCTCGTCGAGCTCCACGCCCACCTCTTCGTGCGCCTCGCGGCGCACCGCGTGCTCGAGGCTCTCGCCCGCCTCCACGAATCCGGCAGACACCGAGTAGAACCGCTCGCGCCACGCCGTGTTGTGCTGCAAGAGGATACGCTCCTCGTCATCGACGATGGCCGTGATCACCGCGGGCTCGATGCGCGGGAAGAGCAGGCGGTCAGCATCTGCGGGATTCGTGCAGGCCTGCGCCCAGCCGGCGAGCGCGGACCGCACCGGAGCGCCGCATGCTGGGCAGAACCGCTGCTGGCTATGCCATGCGCAGATCGCAACGGCACTCGTGGCCAGCCCAGCATCGCGCGTCGACGCGCAAGGCGCGAACGAGCGTAGCTCCACCCAATCAAAGTCGCGAAGCGCTCGCTGCGAAAAGGTGACAGCCGAGCGGCCGAGCTCGTGATCGGCACCGACGGCAGCATTACGAGGCTCATCGACCGCGCGCGTGATGTCGAGGGCGAGATACGGAACGGGCTGTGCAGATGGCCCCACCTCTCGATCGAGCCCAAGATATACAAAGAGCGCTCCCGGCCGATGCTCCTCGGATCGCACATCGGCGGCGCTAACCGTAGCTAGCCGCACCGTCCCAACGGGGGCCTCGGCATCCGGGCGGGGCGCGGCGGGATCGGCCGTGCAATCAAGCGCCGCCGGCGTCACCGACCCAAAGCGCTTGGGCACGGCGACGAGCCCGTTATCGACGATGACCACCCGCGTGCGGTCGCTTGCAAGCAACCGCCCGATGAGCCCCTCCTCGCTGCGCCGGTCGACATCGTAGTCAATGGTCGTCTGTGCAAGTAGCAACCGGTCCATAAATCCCGTCTCCATGCCTGCGCCTCCCCGTGGCGAGCCTAGCTACATCTATGATACGCGCCTGCCGAATGCGCAGCTCGGCGCGATGAATGCGCACGCCACGAAACCATCGTCAATCGACCTTGGCGGACGCGCAGCGCTCTGCTATACTCTACCGATGCTGTCCCCATCGTCTAGCGGCCTAGGACGTCGCCCTTTCAAGGCGAAGATCGCGGGTTCGAATCCCGCTGGGGGCACCATATGCAAGAAGTACGAACCCGCGAGGCCTTGAGCCCTGCGGGTTCGTTCGTTTGCGGAGCGTAGTTCATGGCCAGAAAGCGGATGCCGACGAGCCCTTTTCAACTTTTGGGCACTTGACCGAAGACTCGCCGAGTATACCCGGTCTAAGCGTTATCAAAACAGCAGGTCATCGGCTTGCCATGGTTCCGGCTACTCTGCCCATCGGCGTCCGAGTGCCCAATAGTTGCAAGTGCCCCGCAACACCCTCCCCTTTCCGCCTTTCGAGCAGAGTAAACGCAGGAAGCCCCCGCTTCCTCCTGAGCGATTCCGCAGGAGCTCGGCAAAGCCGAGCTCCGAGGACCAGCGAAGGAGGAAGCGGGGGCTTCTTCCGGGAGTGCGCCCTACACGTAAAACAGGATGTCGTCGTAGGTCGGTACCGGCCAGTAATCGGCGGCAACGATCTCTTCCATGGCATCCACCGCGGCACGCAGCGTCTCCATGGCAGGATTCACCTCATGCGCGTAGCAATTCGCTTGCCCCTGCGCGTCGAGAAGCGCCTCGGCCTTCTGATGCACCGCGTCGAGCGCCTTGATGGACTCGTTGATCTCGGTGATGCCGTTGCACAGCTTGTTGAGCGTGTTCTGCTCGCACTGCATGGCTGCATCGGCGCCGGCAGCGCGAATGGTCTCCAGACCCTTGGCGACCTTGGTGGCGTAGGCGGTAATCGCCGGGCGGTACGTGCGGCGCGCCTCGCGAATCATCGTCGTGGCCTCGATGTTCATGAGCTTGTTGTACTTCTCGAGCTTCACCTCGTAGCGGCTGAACGCCTCAGTCTCGGTCAGCACGCCCATGCTCTGCCAAAGCGCAAGGTTCTTGGGAGCCACCATCGCGGACAGCGCGTCGGCCGTGGTGCGAAGATTCGCCAAGCCGCGGCGCTCGGCCTCGGCCTGCCATTCGTCGGAGTAGCCGTCGCCCGAGAAGAGGATGCGACGGTGCTCGATCAGCTTCTGCTTGCAGTACTCGAGGGCCTTCTCGGCGAAGTCGTCCTCAGGCGTGCCCTCGAGCGCGTCGGCGAATCCCTTCAGGGCTTCGGCAACGGCGGTGTCGAGCACGAGATTCGGGTCGGAGGGGTTAGCCTCGGAACCCACCGCACGGAACTCGAACTTATTGCCCGTGAAGGCAAACGGCGAGGTGCGGTTGCGGTCGGTGTTGTCCTGCTGCAGGTTGGGCAGCACGTCGGCACCCAGGTCGAGCACGCCATGCGTGGCGTGGACGCTCGCCTTGCCGTCCATGATCTTCTGCACGACCTCGGTGAGCTGGTCGCCCAGGAAGATGGAGATGATCGCCGGCGGCGCCTCGTTCGCACCAAGGCGATGGTCGTTGCCGCAGCTCGCCACCGACATGCGCAGCAGGTCCTGGTACTTGTCGACCGCCTCGATGACCGCCGTAAGGAACACCACGAACTGCAGGTTCTCGAGCGGGGTGTCGCCCGGGTCGAGCAGGTTCTCGTCACCGGCGCTGATCGACCAGTTGTTGTGCTTGCCGGACCCGTTGATACCCTCGAACGGCTTCTCGTGCAACAGGCACGTGAGATCGAAGTTCGTGGCCACGAGCTTCATCTTCTCCATCACGAGCATGTTGTTGTCGATGCCCTCGTTGAGCTCGGTATACACGGGCGCGAGCTCGTGCTGGCACGGCGCGACCTCGTTGTGCTTGGTCTTCGCCGGGATGCCGAGCGCCACAGCTCGTCATCGAGCGCCTTCATGTATTTGGAAACAGAGGGGCGGATAGCGCCGAAGTAATGCTCCTCGAGCTCCTGGCCCTTGCACGGCGGCGCACCGAAAAGCGTGCGGCCCGTAATAACCAGGTCGCGACGCTTGCGGTAGGCGTCCTTCTTGATCAGGAAGTACTCCTGCTCGAGGCCCACGCTCGGCACCACGCGCTTCGGTGTCTTGCCAAAAAGCGCGAGCACGCGCTTGGCCTGCGTGTCGAGCACCTTCATGGAGCGCAGAAGCGGGGTCTTCTTGTCGAGCGCCTCACCGTTATAGCCGCAGAAAGCCGTGGGGATGCAGAGCACCTCGTCCTTGATGAAGGCAGGGCTCGTGGGATCCCATGCGGTGTAGCCGCGTGCCTCGAACGTAGCGCGGAGGCCGCCATTGGGGAAGCTCGACGCATCGGGCTCGCCCTGGATGAGCGCCTTGCCCGTGAATTTGGTGATGGCTGTGCCGTTGCCCGCCGGCTCGAGGAAGCTATCGTGCTTCTCGCTCGTGATGCCGGAAAGCGGCTGGAACCAGTGCGCGTAATGCGTCGCGCCGTGCTCGAGCGCCCACGTCTTCATGGCGTGCGCGACGGCATTCGCAACGTCCAGGTTGAGCGGCTCACCTTCCTCGATGGTTGCAAGGAGGGTCTTGTACACGTCTTTGGGGAGGTAATCCTGCATGACGCTTTCCGAGAACACCATGGTCCCGAAGCGATCGGTTAGGTCTGCCATCGAGGCTCCCTTCGTTCACGCGCCGCGCGCACATACCGCGGCAACAACTGCCTGCTGAACACAAAGCAGGGTAGTCGCGCCATGTTTCCGCGGCATTTCGGACGCGTTGCGGGCGCGATACCATTCCGAGAAGCTAGTGTAACAGCATGAGCGCCGCGGAGGCTCGTTACGGCACGCTACCGGGGCGTGATAAAAATAATTTCCAAAATCAGCCTCACAGCAGCACGCTCAGCTTCCATAATGCTAACAGTGCCCGTCGTCTCGGCGGCATGCCGGAAGCGCCGTCGTTGGCATGCCGGGTGCGCTGCCTGGGCGGCATGCCGGGTGCGCTGCTCCGGCGTTGTTTCGGCGGTACCGCGCAGCGCGCCAGCTTGGCAGCGCCACCTCGGCGGCGGCACCGCGCACCGGTGCCCGCTGACCTCGCGGCACCACACGGCGCATGACATTGGACAGGGCAACGATTCGAGCACCTCGACCGAAAGGCGAACCATGCACGTCGACGACATCTTTACCAAAGCCCACGCAGCAGGCAAGATCCCCGTTTCGTTCGAGATGTTCCCGCCCAAGGGGGAGCTCACCCTCGACAAGGCCCACGACGCGGCAAAGAAGCTGAGCGCCTACGGGCCAGACTTCATTAGTGTCACCTGCTCTGCCGGCGGGGGCGGTAATTTCACCCAGACCGCCGCCATCGCCTCGATGCTCGAAAGCGAATTCAACGTGAGCTCTGTGGCGCACCTTACCTGCATTTCGCTCACGCAGGAAGGGCTCAAGGAGCGCATCGCCCAGTACAAGGCCGCTGGTGTGGAGAACGTGCTCGCCCTTCGCGGCGATCGCCCCACGAAAGACAGCCCGCTCTACGGCGCCCCAAGCGACTTCTCGTTCGCGGCCCAGATCATCCCCGCGCTCATCGAGGCCGGATTCTGCGTGGGCGGCGCAGCGTATCCCGAAGGACATATTGAATGCGAGAGCCTCGAGACGAGCATCGAGCATCTTAAGCTCAAACAGGATGCAGGGGCGAGCTTCTTCGTTACCCAGCTCTTCTTTGATAACGAATACTGCTACCGGTTCCTGGACCTTGCCGAAAAGTCCGGCATCACGGTGCCCATCACCTGCGGAATCATGCCCTTTGTAAGCAAGCAGCAGATCACGCGCATGGTGCTCATGTGCGGGGCGTCGCTCCCCTCGCCCGTCATCAAGCTCCTGGCCAAATATGACGATGACCCGGCGAGCCTCGCGCAGGCAGGCATCGACTACGCATGCCGCCAGCTCCAAGACCTCAAGGAGCACGGCGTGGACGGCCTGCACGTCTATACCATGAACCGCCCCTCGGTTGCGTCCGCTGCGATGCAGGCGCTCGGCCGATAGCGCCGGAGCTATCGTGGCCGAACGCGAAACGGCAACAGGGCAAAGCGAAGCCGGACGGGCGCCCTTGCCGCTGGGCGTTCCACGCGTGTGGCGGCCAGGGGCGAAAACGGTGCCGCTCGACCGTGCCGAAATGCTCCGCTACCTTGGATACCACGGGCAAAAGATCGAGCCAGAGCTCGCCGAGCGCATCGATGCCGTCGCGGCCGATGCCGTGACCCGCGCAGCTCCCGCTGGCGTCTGGGCAGTCTTCCCCCGCGGAATGGCATACGGCACCCCGGTGAAACGCGAGCACCCGGTGCCTGCGGACCAAAAGGTGAAACGCGAGCACCCGGTGCCTGCGAACCAAACCCCAGTTGCTGCGGGCCATATCGCGCTCGAGGGCACAGCGCTGGCGCTCACAGGGCGCGACATCTTTCGCCACCTCAAGGACGCACGATATGTCGCCGTTCTCGCCGTCACGCTCGGCATGGCCTCCGAGCAGCGTCTGCGCGTGTTGAGCAGCCAGAACCCACTCGAGGGAGCCGTCTTTGATGCAGCCTGCTCCGCCCTGGTGGAAAGCGCAACCGATGCGCTCAACTGCGAGATCGAAGCTGCCGCCCAAGCCGCGGGCCTCTCCTGCAACGCACGATTTAGCCCCGGATACGGTGACCTTCCGCTCGCCGTTCAGCCCACGGTGCTCGCCACGCTCAATGCCACGCGACTCTGTGGCATCACCGCCACGCCAACCAACCTGCTCATGCCCACCAAGAGCATCACGGCTTTCATCGGGCTCTTCGAAGGCGACCCGCACTCGTCGGATGCGGTGCGCTCTTGCGCGGGCTGTCGCGTGGCATCGGGTTGCCCGTTCCGCGCTCGCGGCACGCGCTGCTGGTAGGCGCGGCACGCGCGCCAACACGCAAGGCGTTCACTGCTGGCAGGCGCGTTGCTTGCCGCCAACACGCAAGGCGACACCCAGCAGCCTGGCACTCGTGGTTCGCAGCCTCCCCACGCCGCCACCAGATACCTGACGCGCCTTCGCAGCCCTCGACAGCGCACAAGGTGGCGTACAATCTCGTGCATCTATCGAAAGGATTCGCATGACCGTCACCCCCACCGCCTCGACTACCCCTGCCTCCCCAGGCACCCCAACCGCCCCCACACCGAACGCATCTCTCGCCCCGCTCACCGAGCGACTTGCCGCCGGCGAGACCTACCGCCCGCGCACGCTCGACACACTTCGCATCGCCGACAAAGACCTGCGCCTCGTCCTCGAAGGCCGGCGCCACCTGCTCTTCGACGGCGGCATGGGCACCATGCTGCAAGCCGCGGGCATGGCGGCGGGCGAGGTCCCCGAGCTCCTCAACCTCACGAACCCAGAAGTCATCACTCGCGTGCACGCCGCCTATGTTGAGGCAGGCAGCGAGGTGATCACCACCAATACCTTCGGTGCCAATGCGCTCAAGCTCGGCGACGCAGCGTCGGTTGAGGACGTCTTCACAGCTGCGGTGCAGGCGGCGCGCGCCGCGCATCCGCGCTATGTCGCAGCCGACATCGGGCCCATCGGCGCGCTGCTGCGCCCCCTTGGAACGCTCTCGTTCGATGAGGCGTACGCGCTCTTCGCCCAACAGGCACGTGTGGCCGAGCAGGCGGGCGCCGACCTAATCGTCATCGAGACCATGACCGATCTCCTCGAGGTCAAGGCAGCCGTGCTCGCCGCCAAGGAGTGTACGAATCTGCCCGTCATCGCCACGATGACCTTTGAGGCCGACGGCCGAACGTTCCTCGGCACCTCGCCAGAGATCGCCGCCGCATCGCTCGACGCGCTCGGGGTGGACGCCCTCGGCATCAACTGCTCACTCGGACCGCGGGAAATCCGCCCATTCGCGCAGCGCATGCTCGCCGTGACCAACAAGCCCCTTATCATTCAAGCGAACGCCGGGCTCCCTCGCGTGGAGAATGGCCGAACCGTCTACGACATCACGCCCGAAGACTATGCAGAAGCAGTGGGCGACATAATCACCGACGGCGCGGGCATCGTTGGAGGCTGCTGCGGAACCACCCCCGCCTACATCCGCCTTCTCGCCCAGAAGCTTGGCGGCCATAAGCCCGAGCCGCGGCAGGCGACACATCCCTTCACCTGCACGAGCGCCCAAAAGCTCACCACGCTCGACGGCCGTCGCATCGCCGTCATCGGCGAGCGCATCAACCCGACGGGCAAGAAGAAGCTCCAGGCAGCGCTCCGTGCCGGCGACCTCGCATACATCGTCGGCCAGGGCATCAGCCAGCAGGAACAGGGCGCCGACGTGCTCGATGTGAACGTGGGCCTGCCCGAGATCGACGAGCCCGCCATGATGGTGCGCGCCTGCGAGGAGTTGCAGGGCTCGACCCTCCTCCCCCTCCAAATCGACTCGACCAGCCCCGTCGCCATCGAGGCTGCGGTGCGACGCTACCCAGGGAAACCCATCATCAACTCGGTTAACGGAAAGCGTGAGAGCATAGATGCGGTGCTTCCCATCGCGGCGCACTACGGCTGCGACATCGTAGCCCTCACGCTCGACGAGGCCGGCATCCCCGCGACGGCGGAAGCGCGCCTGCAAATTGCCGAGCGCATCGTGAAGGAAGCCGCCCGCTATGGGATCGGCCGCGAGCGGATTCTCGTAGATTGCCTCGTCATGACCGCTTCAACGAACCAGCACCAAGTGCTCGACATCCTTCGTGCCGTCGAGCTCTGCCGAGAGCATCTGGGCGTGCGCACCTCGCTTGGCGTCTCAAACGTGAGCTTCGGTCTGCCTGCGCGCGAACTCCTGAACGCGACCTTCCTCGCCGCCGCGCTCGGCGCGGGGCTCGATGCCGCCATCATGAACCCCGGCTCTGATCGTTATATGGATGTGGTGCGCAGCTTCCGCGTGCTGAACGCCGAAGACGAGGGCTCGGCCGCATTCATCGAGCGCTACGCGGGCGCCCCCGACCCCTATAAGGTTGCCGATGGGCGCACCGAGGCTCCCCGCACTGGAGGTAGCGCCAACTCCATGGCGGCACCTGCCACGATGAACGCTGCCGCAGCGAGCACCACGGGCGGTAGCGCCGCTGAGCCCGGCGCCTCTTCAGCCGACGCAAACGACACCATTCGCCATCTCATCATCACTGGACGCAAGGGCGATATGCCAGCCGCCACGCGTACGGCGCTACAAAAATGTGAACCCATGAAGCTCATCAACGAATGCTTTATCCCTGCGCTCGATGAGGTTGGCGACCGATTCGACCGCGGAGCCTTCTTCCTTCCCCAGCTCATGGCCTCGGCGGAAGCGGCACGGGCAGGCTTTGACACCATCCGCGCGGTCATGCCGGCCAGCGAGCTCGGCGACAAAGGCGGCATTGCGCTCGCCACCGTAAAGGGCGACATCCACGATATCGGCAAGAATATCGTTCGCATGCTGCTTGAAAACTATGGCTACGCGGTCTTCGACCTGGGACGCGATGTGGACCCGCACGCGATACTCGATGCCGTGCGCGAGCGCGACCTCAAGCTCGTGGGCCTTTCCGCCCTCATGACCACCACAGTCGCCAATATGGAAGAGACGATCGAGCTTCTGCACCGCGAGGCGCCGGAAGTCAAGATCATCGTCGGAGGGGCCGTGCTCACCCCGGAATACGCCGAGCAGATTGGCGCAGACTTCTACGCCAAGGATGCCGCCGCGACGGCGCGCATCGTCGAAGACGTGCTCAAAGAGTGATGCCGGCTGCGCGCCGTCGCGGGTGCGCCCAAGGTCGATGCCAACCTCACGCGCCGTCGCGGGTGCGCCCAAGGCCGATGCCGACCTCACGCGCCGTCGAGAATGCGTGCAATGGGCGAAGCACGGCCCGGGCGCGGCAATAACGCGCGCAAGCAGAACCATGCTTCGCCCGTTTTTGCAAAACTCCTGCCAAAGGACGTTTTTTCGCGGACAGCCTTAGTACACTGCCTACACAGCAGCAAGAAACACCAGCTCACGAGGGCGCCTGATTTTCTGCTACTTGACCCTTAGCCCAAAATTCGATCCTTTGAGGCAAGTTTTGCTTCAAACCGCTACCGAAGGAGAGATGATGCCCCGCTTGCCCCGCCGTTTTGCCCGATGGATCGCCGCTATGGTCGCCGTGCTCGCCGCGCTGGGCGGCTACGCCGCCGTCGATGGGCCAAATCCGCTTGACGCGCTGCTCGCAGCATCGGGTTTTATCGAGGCTACCGACACCAGGTCGCCTGAACAGGCCAACAATGGAATCGCGCAGCTAGGCGAAGCAGATCTCACCTGGTCGGCTAACGACTACCCCGACTATTACCGCGTGCTCGGCACGGCGCAAGATGTTGATGAAGGCGCCGATCCGGGCATTGCCTACGGCGACCTCGACGCTCTTGGGCGAGCCACCTGGGCGGGCGGTTGGATCACGGGCGAGATGCGCGCCGCCGTGAGGGCCCAGGACCGCAATGACGCACCCGACCCTGCAGACCCTGTTGGCTGGCCGCGCATAAACCCCGAGGTCTCAATCGAGGGAATTGACGGAAGACGCACCTACCACGGACGCTTGTGGAACCGCAGCCATCTCGTCGCCTGGAGCTTGGGCGGTTCCATGGAAGCAGAGAATATCGTGCCCGGCACCCGTACTCAAAACATCGGTGACAATGTTTCGCCCGGTGGTATGGGCTACACCGAAGACCTCGCACGCACGTGGCTCGACCAAAACCCGCAGGGCAAGCTCTGGTACGCTGCGACCCCCATCTATCGAGGTGACGAGACCATCCCCCGCGCCGTGGTCGTGGACATCAGGACCGACGACGGGAGCATCGACGAGCGCGTGCTTGTCTACAACACCGCCAATGGCTGGGATATCGACTACGCCACTGGTGACGTGCAGGCCGTATAACCACAGCGCCCGCGGACCTCGTTCGCGCAGGGGCGCCCCGCTCTCGCCTGCACACCCTGATCGCGGGCGTGCACGCCGCGCGAACGCACGCCCTGCTCGCGCCTGCCCTCGCCGCGCGAACGCACGCCCTGTTCACACCCGCGCGCCTGCCCTCGCCTTTGCGCGCCGCGCGCACCCACGCATCTGCCCTCGTCCGCCGATCGCCTGCGTGCCACGTTCGTACCATTCTCATGTTAACGTGCGGGTAACGCCGCGCTTCGGCGCAGCCTCGCACCCGCCCACGGTAGAATAGACGGACGTGAAACGGCAGACAGGAGCTCCTATGGCTATCACCCCGGCAGAAATCGCCGAAACCCGCGGCATGGTCGCGGAGCAGCATCTGGACATTCGAACCGTGACCATGGGCATCTCGCTCATGGGCTGCGCCGATGAGGATCTGGGCCGCATGTGCACCAAGGTCTACGACCACGTGACGTCGACCGCCGAGCATCTGGTGGAAACGGCCGAGGGCATCGAACGCGAATACGGCATTCCCATCGTGAACAAGCGCGTCTCGGTTACCCCTGTGGCGCAAATCGCCGCGTGCTGCGCCGAAGAGGACCTCACCCCACTCGCGCACGCGCTCGACCGCGCTGCTGAGACCCTCGGCATCGATTACCTTGGCGGATTCTCGGCTCTCGTGCAAAAGGGCATCGGCGACGCCGACCGACGGCTCATCCAAAGCATTCCCGAGGCCCTTGCCAGCACGAGCCGCGTGTGCTCGAGCGTGAACGTGGCGAGCCTGCGCGCGGGCATCAACATGGACGCCGTACTCATGGTGGCGCAGACGGTCCTCGATGCAGCGCGCCTCACCGCCGACGAGGATTCCGTGGGCGCCTCGAAGTTCGTGGTTTTCGCCAACATGGTCGAGGACTCCCCCTTCATGGCCGGCGCCGTGCACGGCTCCGGCGAGGCCGACGCCGTCATCAACGTGGGCGTCTCCGGCCCCGGCGTGATGGCCGCCGCGCTCGAGCAACTTCCCGAGACCGCCAACATGATGGAAGTGGCCGAAGAAATCAAGAAGACTGCATTTAAGATCACGCGCGCCGGTGAGCTTATGAGCCGCGAGGCTGCGCGGCGCCTGGGCGTGGAGAAGGGCATCGTAGACCTCTCGCTCGCCCCGACGCCCGCTATCGGCGACTCGGTGGCGCGTATTCTCGAGATCATCGGCGTGGGCACCTGCGGCGGCCCCGGCACCACGGCGGCGCTGGCGCTCCTCAACGACTGCGTGAAGAAGGGCGGTGTCATGGCCACCTCGAGCGTGGGCGGCCTTTCGGGTGCGTTCATCCCCGTGTCGGAAGATGCTGGCATGATCGAAGCGGTCGAGGCAGGCGCCCTGTCACTCGAAAAGCTCGAAGCTATGACCTGCGTGTGCTCGGTGGGCCTGGACATGATCGCCATCCCCGGAGACACGCCGGTCGAGGCGATTGCGGGCATCATCGCCGACGAGATGGCTATCGGCGTGATCAACAACAAGACGACGGCCGTGCGCGTGATCCCTGCCATCGGCAAGGGCGTGGGCGACACGGTCGAGTACGGCGGTCTCTTTGGACGCGCTCCGGTCATGCAGGTGAACCCGCACGCCGGTACGGTTTTTTGCGCACCGCGGCGGGCGATTCCCGGCACCACTCAATTCGCTCAAGAACTAGGCTCCCGGCGGCCCCACCGCCTTTTCTCCTGGGCTCGAGCAGTCCTCGCGTCTCGTAGCACAGCTACGAGACGCTGCGGAACTCGCCCCGGAGAAAAGGTGGAGGGGCCTGCGCTGCGTACTTGCAGGGCAAAGGTCAGGTACGAGCGCATGGGGCGATGGGCGTTGCCGTGGGCTTGGCCGGTGTGGGCTTTTTGGGAGCCTCGCACTAGATAGAGATCGATGCAGGCTGTTTGGGCATACGGAAATGCAACACGTAAACGGGGCTGAGGAGGCGGAAGAATTTGAGAACGGTTACGCGGGCCATTGCCGGAACCTTATTGGGAATTGTGATCGTGCTGGGCGTGCTCTCGGCCGCGTGGAACTTCGCGCTCAAAGGCACGCCGCTCGAAGACATGATCGGCACCGGCGTTGCCAACGCCGCCCTTGATGCATCGGGCATCAAGGGTCAGATCGACAGCACGCTGCGCGAGAACGTTTCGGCTATCGCTTCGGCAACCGGCATGAGCGAGAGCCAGGTTACCTCCGCCATCGACCAGCTCAACATCGAATCGTGGAGCGTGACGACGCTTCCCTCGAATGCATCCGCAACCGGAACGTTCAACACCACCTACCAAGGAGCCAGCGCAACGGTCACCACCTATGCAGATCCCTCATACGTCACGGTTGACGCCTTGGGCCAAGAGCTTACGCTCTCCGTTCCCGAAAGCGCCCAATCCTACGTCTCGCTCCTTGCCTACCTATAGCTGCGAATGATATTCGGCAGGGCAGGTCGGCGACCGCTTCCACATACCCAACTTCCCTGCCGCCAGCCTCGCGAGCCAACCCCAGGGCACAGCCTACCCCTGCGGCAAATCGATAGCGTGCTGCTCGCCCGCGTCATCGGTGAGAACGAGCTGTGCATTCTTGATATCGATGGTCGAAATCGTACCTGCGCCGCTGTAGTAATCCGCAGGGCTCGACCCGTCGCTCGGAACGAAAGACTGCACGTAACATGAGCCGTCCGCATTTGACACCACATAAAACGTGCCGCGATGAATCGCGAAGCCGACCGGCTCTCCCGTGACCTCAAAAAGCGCCATGGGCTCATCCGTCGAGCCCACTCGCTGGCTGGCAAAGGAATACCCATCACCGGACGAGACGAGCGAGTAGGCCGAGCCATCGAGCTCTATCGTCCCGCCGTCCGTGGCGAGCACGAACACGTCCTCGGGCGTTGTACTCGCCGCGCTATCGTTTGGTGCAACCTCAGTACGAGGCTGCTCGTCCTGCAACAAGGCGCCGACCACCGCGCTTCCCACCACAACGAGCAACGCCACCGCGAGCGCAATGCCAACGAGCACCGAGACGACCACCAGTGCGCGGCCCGATCTGCCCGCCCCAGGCGATGCTTTTGCAGCAACCGCATGCCCGGCAGCCTCTCGACGGAACCGCTCAGCCTGCCCGGCGTCGGATCGGGCGGCCCGGTGAGCCGCGTCAACGGCGTTGATAGGCGCCTGAGCAGCGCCGCTCGCATGGGCTCCAGCGGTACGGACGACAGACGTCGCAGGCCGAGGAACCTCGAGCTCGGGCGCGCGCATATGGGCGCCTGCAGCAGATGCGGAACGGTGGATGCCTCCAGTTCGCACGGGGCGATGGGCACCGCGAGCGGCGGGTGTGGAACGATAAGCGGCCTCAGAGCGCTGGACACCGCGAGCGGGAGGCACGGAGTGATGGGCTGCCTGGGACTGGGAGCCGCCCGCGGCAGGCGCGGAGCGATGAACAGGCTGCCGAGAAGATGGTGCCTGATGGGGCTGGGAAGGCTTGGATTCTCGTGACATGGGGACTCCCTTGTCTCGCGTAACAAGCCCTCAGCTTACCATCGCGCACCTCGAAGCCCCGGCTCCCCACCAAAAAGGTACGGATTGCAGCCAGACACCCTTGATCTCGGTGAACGGCACCTCGCAGGCAGACGATACCGCGCGGACAGGCATCCGAATGGCAAGACGCACCCGGATGCCAAGACGCGTATGGGTTATCGAGCGGTATCAGCTGCACCCCGTCGTAGTACCGCAGTCCATGCACACCTTGCACGTTCCGTTCTGCACCATGCGGGAGCTTCCGCAGGTCGGGCAGGTGCTTCCGTCATACAGGCGCTCTCCGTGAAGGGCGGCGTCATGCACGGCTTCGTTCACAAAAGCCGCCGTATAGACATCGCCGGTATCGACAGCACCCGTCTCTTCGGCAAGTTCCTGCTCCTTCACCGCCGTAAGACGCGAAAGCTCTTCCTCGGTGGCTACAGGTTCCTCGTCTGGATCGGGCTCGGCCACGCGCGGCACGGCCGCCGGCGGCGCGGGCGTGGCGCCAGCAATCTGGCTCCAGCCCTCAGGCTTCACCTGCACGCGCGTGTAGTCCCCCAACTCGATATCGATCACCTTGGAAATAAGGTCCGAGATACTCGTCACGTACTTGATGTTCGGATGGCTCTGAACAAAGCCATAGGGCTCGTACATCTGACCGCGCAGCATCTTGGAGATGCTCTCCGGCGGAATGCCGTACTGCAGCATGACCGAGATGGTCTTCGAAAGCGAGTTCAGAAGGCCCATGATGGTCGTGCCCTCACGGTCGGTCGTTACGAAGAGCTCGGAGATCTTGCCCGCATCGTTTCGGTTCACCGTCGTGTAGATTTTCACACCGTCGATCTGCGCCAGATGCGTGCGCCCGTCGCGGATGCCCACGATGCGCTTACGCTGGGCAGGCTTCTGGGCGGTGGCGAGGCGCCCCTGTGCATCGCGCGCATATGCGAGCAGCGCCTCGTACGAGAGCTCGCCCAAATCCTTCTCGTCGGTGTCGTCGGCAAGCGTCGTGTTGAGCGGCTGCGCGTTCTTGGAGCCGTCGCGATAGAGCGTGATGCCCTTGCAACCCGTCTGCCAGGCAAGCATGATGACGTCTTTGAAATCCTGCACCGTAGCCTCGCGTGGCAAATTCACCGTCTTGGAAATGGCGCCGGAGACGAGCGGTGTGAGCGCCGCCACCATGAGCACGTGCCCGCGCGGAGCGATGAAGCGCTCGCCCGAGCCGCAAACATTCGCCGTGTCGAACACGGGCAGATGCTCGCACTTGAGATGCGGTGCCCCCTCAATCTTGCCGTCAACGATCATGCCATTCTCATCCGTTGCCTGCACGTAGGCGAGGATGTCCTCCACCTCGTCCTCGGTGTAACCCAGATGGCGCAGGGCATCGCCGATCACCGGGTTCGCGATGGTCATGAACCCGCCGCCCGAGAGCTTCTTGTACGCCATGTGGCTAAAGAACGGCTCGATGGAGGTGGCCCCACAGTCCATAGCGAACGAGATGGTACCCGTCGGTGCCATGACGCTCACCTGCGCGTTGCGATACCCGTAGCGCTCGCCGAGCTCCTCGGCAAACGTCCAGCTCTCGATGAGCGCCGAGGCGAGCTCCTCCTCGCCCGCAGCGGTGAGCAGATCGAAGTCCACGATGGGCGGCTCGACGGTGAGGCCCTCGAAGGCATCGTTGCGGGCGCCTGCCACACGCGCGTGGTTTCGAATCACGCGCATCATATGACGCTTGTTGATATCGAAGCAATCGAACGGCCCCACCTTGCGTGCCATGATGGCGGAAGCGGCGTAGCTGCGCCCGGTCAGCGTGCCCACAAGTGCCGAGGCAAGGGCGCGGGCGGCAGCAGAATCATAGGGCAGCCCCTTCGCCATAAGCAGGCTCGCAAGGTTAGAGATGCCGAGGCCCGTGGCGCGGAAACGATAGGTTTTGCGCGCGATGTCCTTCGTGGGGAACTGGCCCCATGCGATGGACGCCTCGAGCGCGAGCTGGATCAAGTCGATTGCGTGCTCGTACCCTTCGACATCGAAGCGGTCCGTCGCGGGGTCGTAGAAACGATAGACGTTGATCGATGCGAGGTTGCAGCTCGAATCGTCAAGAAACGCGTACTCACCGCACGGGTTCGTGGAGTTCAGGCGGTTGTAGCTCGCGCCCACCACACCGTCCTCGCCGCCCGGGCAGGTGTGCCACTCGTTGAACGTGTCGCTGAACTGCGGGGCAGGGTCGGCGCAACGCCACGCGCTCTCGTTAAACGTGTCCCAGATGTGCTTGACGGAAACCTCGCGATCGAACGACGGGTCCACGCGCCCCTTGAGCTCGTAGGTCACCTCAGGGTTCTCCGGCAGCTCCATGACCTTCGCCATGAACTCGTTGTCTATGCGCAGCGAGTTATTGGAATTCTGCCCCGAGACGGTGGAATAGGCCTCGCCGTTGATATCGCCGTCGTAGCCCATCTTCATGAGGGCGAGGGCCTTGTCCTCCTCTTTCGCCTTCCACGTGATGAACTGTTCGATATCCGGGTGGTCGATATCAAGGCAGACCATCTTTGCGGCCCGGCGCGTGGTGCCGCCGCTCTTGATGGCATCGGCGTTGCGGTCGAGGCCGCGCAAGAAGCTCATGACGCCACTCGAAACGCCGCCTCCCGAGAGCTTCTCGCCCTCGGCGCGAAGCGCGCTGAAGTTGGAGCCGGTGCCCGACCCGCCCTTGAAGAGCTTGGTCTCCGTCACATATTCATCCGAGATCGAGTGCTCGCCCAACAGCTTGTCTTCGACGCTCACGATGAAGCACGCGCTTGCCTGGGTTCGGGTGTACTGGTCGATCGATTCGACGACCTCACCGCTCTGAGGGTCTACGTAATACATCTCCTGAGGTTCGCCGGCTATGCCGTACGAACGCTTGAGCCCGGTGTTGAACCACTGCGGCGAATTGGGGGCAAACCGCTGGTCCAAGATGAGGTAAACGAGCTCGTCATACAGTATCTGCGATTGCTCGCCCTCCTCGATCATGCCTTCTTCTATGAGCGCGGCGACCCAGAAATCGACCATGCGATGCGCCACCTGGCGGAGCGACACCTCATGCTCGGTGCCGGGAACGCCGGCGCGGCGAAAATACTTGGACGCGATGATATCCACCGCATTTTGGGAATAGCTCACGGGAAACTCAAGATCGTGCATCTCGCAGAGCGTCTTGCCCGTTTTGTAGTCCGTGAGAAGCACGTCGCGCTTCGACCAGTCAAACAGGTCGTAGACGGTTTTCCCGGCATTCTCGGGCCGCTCGAGGTCGCTTGTGAACCGGCGGCTTACGAGCTCGTCAATCGTGGTCGCCATGGATATGCCTCGCTTTCTTGAGGGCGCTTCGCGGTACATGGAGTATTGCGCCGCGTGCGGACAGAATAGGACCGACTCCGGCCCAAGAGCCGAAGCCGCGACAGCTGTATTCGATTCTATCAACATCCCGTCAACACGCATCCAATATCTTGTGTCATTCCGTGAACGGTATCACAACATATAGTTGATGGCCTTGAGTGCATCCTGCGCAAACGTCGGCGCGGGTAAATACGCACCGCGCACGCACCGAAAAGACGCAGGCAGAGACCACGCCCTCCTTGTTCTCCGCACGTGGTCCTTCACACAAGATACGCGCTGCACCCCCCGACGCCACACGGCGCCGGCCGGGAGTTAGCCGCCGCCGGGCGGGGGGCCGCCCACGTGAAACGTGAGGACCACCCTGCTCGGAAGCTGTGAAGTCTCGCATGCATCCTTGCCGTTGACCGGCTCTTTACGGTATCGTGTTCGGGCTTATAGAACATGCATGCGAGCACACCCGGAAAGCGAGCAAAACCATGGCATTGACCGGCAAGAACATCAGACAGCTGCGCAGCTTGGCGCACCATCTCAACCCCACCATCATCATCGGCAAGGGAGACGTGAACGACGGCACGGTCGAGCAGGCGAACGCCGCGCTCGAGGCACACGAGCTCATCAAATGCTCAGTGCTCGACACCTCGAGCCTCGACGTCCGCGAAGCCGCCAACGAACTCGCCGAGCGCTGCGGTGCTGAAGTCGTCCAGGTTATCGGCAGGAAGTTCTCGATCTACCGCGAAACTTCCCGAGATGACGTCGAGAAGATCAAGCTCGACTAGCTCCACCGGCTAGACCTCGAGGCCCAGCCGGATTATGTTCGGCCAGACCCTGAGGCCAGGCCCCAAGGCCCGGCCAGATTATGTTCGGCTAGACCCCGAGGCCAGGCCCCGAGGCCCAGCCGGACCGCGTGGACGAGCATTATCGCCGCTACATGATGCTGCGCAAGCGATACCGCTCGATGATTTCACGGTAGAGCCGCTTCGTCTCCGGCTCCGGGCCTCCCTTCCCCTGCATCTCCAAGCTCTGCATGCGTGCGCCGTAGAGCTCCACGATATCCTTTCGCCGTCCCAGCTCGTCGTAAACGTGCATTGCGCTGCGCATCAAGTCTTCTCTCGTTGCATCCTGTTGAAGACCAGCCTCTGCCATCCAAAGTGCCGAGGTCAGGTCCTCTTCGGCGAGGGCAACATCTATCCCGCGAACCATGCAGTCGATGAACTTCGACTGCAACACGTGCTTCATCCTTTGGAAGTACGTCGTGACGCCGTCCGTGGGGACAAATAGCGGCCCTGTATAGAGCTGCTCGATGCGCAGGCAGAGCTCTATGGTCTTCGGAGCGCTGAGCTGCACATGGCCGAGCAGCACGATGCGCGCGAGCTTTTCGAAGAACTGCACATCTGAAGAAATGAACTCCGGATTGACGCCAATGCTTCCCCCTTGAAGCACGATGTACTGCGGGCCATCTTTCCCGTTCTCGCCGAGCGAATGCCGAAGCATCGATACCGTTGCGTAGAGGTTTTCGCGAGCGTGCTTGTAATCCATCTCGGGCCAGAACTCGTCATACAGCACCTGACGATCAACAAGCCCGCCCTGTGCCAAGGCAAGCCGGGCCGCGAGCATGCCCGTCTTCTTGCGCTTCCAGATGTTTGACGTGATGATGTGCCCGTTGCGCTCAATCGAAAACCCTCCGAGCATGCGGAAGGTAATGTGCCCCACTGCCTCTTCCTGCTTGGCCGCGCGATCGGGCTCGTCGAACAATGGGGCGGGCACCACGCCGACATCCAAGATGTAGTACGGAAGCATGGGGCGAGGCAGCATCCTTCGAAGTGCGTCCGCCTTCTCGCCCATCACCGAAAGCGCCAAGCGTGCGAACAGCCTGAACGAGGGGGTGAACAGCGTATCCTTCTGCAGCGAGCACCAAGCCGTCAGTTCCGCATCGCAATGGGCTGCAGACAGGTAGAGCGCGCAAGCCCACACATCCTCGGCATCTACATCGCGCCGGTTAAGATCGATTGCACCAGCTTCCTCCCGAATGGCGAGCTGCGATATGCTGCGCAGGCTCGCCACCCGCTCGAGAAAGAACGCTCCGCGTGCTAGAAACGGATGGCGGGCATCGGCCAGCCTTGCCGCCTGCTGCCCGCGAAACCGCGCGCTGCCCGCTTGATTGACCGTGAGATCCTGCCACCCTTCCATAATCGTGCTGAACAGCTGCAGTGACAGGTCGGACGTCCTTACCGCCAGCGTGTTGGCGTCTACCACCGCTTGCTCGTCGACCAGCGGGGTGCCCGAAAGAAGCCTTCGGACCGAGCACACGAGCCGCACGTGATTCAAGATTGGCAGCAGGCGCTGCTCACGGAGCGGCTCGACGAGCGCCGCAAGCGCGCTATCTCGTTCGTCGATGCGGCCGAGCACCCCAGTGAGCGCTTCCGCAAGCAGCACATCGCAGGTGAGCAGAAGATTCGGGATGTCAATCCCGCAGGCAACCGAATCCGAGGCGAGCGGAAAGGGCTTTCCAACTCGACGCTCCAGGAAGCGCTCGACCTCGCCCGTCCATGTTCCCTGCTCGATGAGGCCGCGAAAACAGCGCTCATGAAGGGCAAGCGCCTCTGCATCTTGACAGGAACCCGAAGAAAGCGCTGCAAACCCCGAAACCTCCGGAAGCTCGACACCACGACAGGAGGACCAAAGAGACCCCAATGCGCGGGCCACTTCCCAATCATGCTGATCAACGCGCGAAGCAAGGCCCTCCGCCTGTATCGCAAACGTACCCGCCAGGGTGCGAGCAAGGCGCATATCGCCCGAGATGAGCGCCGCGCCATACACGGCAAGCACGAGGTTGGGATCGGCATTCGTTTGCTCCTCCAAACCTTTCGACCCGCCGATAATCCTATTGATGAAGGGGGCCTGCCCTGAAAGCACAAATCGCATAGGATCGTGCGACAACACATGGAGAGCGTCGGTGGGCGATAGAAATCGGTCCAGAAGCTCAACCGCCCGGCCCGCTCTCCCTGCTCTCACCTGGATGCGCACGGCACGGCGCACAATCTGCGGCATGCCCTTCGCGATACGCTCTCCTATTGGCTGCAAAACGCCCTCGTCTGCTCCCATGCATGCAAAGCTGTTCGTCGCGGCATCGTATCCGAAAACCGGATAATCATGCACGAGCCGCTGCAGGCACGACATATCCACCGGTGTTCCCGCCGCCGCAAAATCCCTCAGGAATCCACTTCCCACAAGGAGGAGCGTTTCCGCAAGTATTCTGATCGCGTCATCGGCGCGCTCCAGCTCGTCGAGGACCGAACTGTACAGATTGCAGGTCGCCGTGGCAAGCGGTTGCCGCTCCTCCCCCATCGTATCGACCGTCGCCTGCAAGGCCGCCACCAGCGCCGGTACGCCCTGGGTGAGCTTATAGACATCGAGCTTGCTGGAAATGGCGAGCACGCGCGACCACTCAGCGAACTCGCGCGGGCGCACCGTGAGCTGTTTGGCCGTGAGCTTCGCCGAATCTGAGAGCAACCGCACCGTTTCTCCAGCCAATGGCGTGCAGGCGATGGCAAACTCCACACCTTGCTCGCGCATGCCGCGCACATGGACAACAAACTCCTTTGCCGCATCGCCCTCGAAAGCGGGAAGGTCGTCGATGGCAATGACTGGGTGCGGCACCTGCGCGCATTCACGTTCAATCGCATCGAGTTGAACAATCAACTCGTCGAGCATCGCCTCTCGCGCATCGACTACGCGAGCCGTTCCCCTACCGGGATCTCTGCGTACCTCGTCGGCAAACTGCAGCAGCAGGGCAGTCTTGCCGAATCCGCTCGGGGCGCATAGCACGACGACCCCCGATCGTCGTACTGACCGGACCATCTCTCGAATGAGCTGCGTCCTCGCAACCGTGAAGCTCGGCCCCATGGGCAACGGCCACTGCGCGTCGTGAACGCGCCCGGCCTCCGTCTCGCGCACGCGCCTACGACCCGTCTTGTTTGCTTTCGTTGAAGGCGCTGAGCTCTTGCGTTTCTTTACCGTCGTGTTCATCCCCAACTCCTCATCCTTCCCTACAACACACGGTACCGGGACATGCGGCCACATACCGCGACGTGTCCCTGCAAACATCGCACCGATTAAGAATAGGATCAGATTTTGTTTAGGTGGGGGTACATTACTGTGTTAATAAATGGTTATCGCGTTATAGCAGTTAATGGGCCGTGTAATGGTCTACCTGATATCTCGTACAACACAAATGACACATTCTAGGTCTCACACAAAACCGTCTACGTATTATGAGGCCCCTCTCGCAGAATTTTGATTGCACACTTGAACCAACTAGGAACACCTCTCTACATGCCGTGAGAACCCGTTCTTACCAGTATTTGTTCAGATTGCAGCCCGCTCTGGCGCGTCTCGGTTGAAAACCTAGAAGCTCTGTTGAAAACTGCATAGGATAGAGAATCATGCGCCGGCACTCATCCAACAGCAAAAGGCGCGGCCGCCATCCACGATGGAAGAGCTAACCATCGTGTCAAGCGGCTGCGCCCTGAATGAACCTACGCGACGTCCAAAAGCCTTTATTGAGCACGATCTCTTCTATGCTCTCTCATAAATCATGCCCTGAATGAACTTAGGTGGTATCGAAAGCGGGGCCCTCCATGCAAAGAAGGGGCGCTCCCCACCGAAGAGAGCGCCCCTTTCCAGGCAGGCGGAATGACCCCTATGAGCTTCTTTCTTTCACCCTACTCGCAGAGCGAAAGCGCTTCCTTGTCGGCAACGAGGACCACGTTCGGATGCAGCTGCAGAATCGAGGCAGGGCACTGCGGCGTAACCGGGCCAAAGCACATATCGTGAACAGCCTGAGCCTTGGCCGCGCCGTTAGCGACCACGAGAATCATGCGGGCATACATGATGGTCTGCACGCCCATGGTGTACGCCTGACGCGGCACGTCCTCCTCGCGCTCGAAGAGGCGGCTGTTCGCCTTGATCGTGGACTCGGTGAGGTCGACGCAATGCGTGCCCTTAGAGAAGTGGTCATCGGGTTCGTTGAAGCCGATATGGCCGTTGTTGCCAATTCCAAGAAGCTGAAGATCGGGGTAGCCCGCATCGGCAACCATCTTGTCGTATTCGGCGCAGGCCGCCTCGGCATCCGGATTGGCGCCATCGGGCACATGCGTGTTGTTCAGGTCGATGTTGATGTGATCGAAGAAGTTATCACGCATGAAATAGTGATAGCTCTGCGGGTCGTCGTGGCTCAAGCCGCGATACTCATCCAGGTTATAGGTACGAACCTGGGAAAAGTCAACGTCGCCCTTCTTGTACCAATCAATGAGCTGGTGATACGCGCCAATGGGCGTGCTGCCCGTGGCAAGGCCCAGCACCGTATCCGGCTTCAGGATGACCTGAGCGGAGATGATGTTGGCCGCCTTGCGGCTCATGTCATCATAGTCGCGCGCGCTGACGATCTTCAACATACCGAACCCCTTTCACCTGGGTATGACTGCGAGCCCGATTGGCTCGACGTGCCTAGGTTCCGCGCGCTATCGCTCGCGCGCCGTGATGAGCTGTTCCAGCTCAGAAACCGTGTCCCCAACATTCCCCTTGATGCTGGAAAACTCGACGGAATTACATATCAGGATAGGTGCGGTAATATCGTACCCCTCTTTGCATATCGCGTCGCGGTCGAATTCGATGAGGACATCGCCCTTCTTGACCGTATCGCCCACCGCAGCATGGACGGTGAAATGGCGGCCATCGAGTTTTTCGGTATCGAGCCCAACGTGGATGAGCACATCGAGCCCCTCGTTCGTATGGAGCGCGACGGCATGTCCCGTGGGGAAGATCGCCTGGATTTTTGAGTCAGAGGGTGCAACAACCTTACTGCCCGTTGGCTCGATCGCGACGCCATCGCCAAGCGAGCCCGAGGCAAACGTGGGGTCCTTGACGTCTGAGAGCGGGATCACCTTGCCGGCCAGAGGCGAAAGCAGCACGCTATCGCGCCCGTGCAGGCGAAGCGATTTCAAAAACGATTTGAGCATGATCCCCCTTGGAACAACCAATGAGCTCAGACGGAATTGAATCGGCACTATCGTACCGCAAATCGAATGGAGCGGGGAGCATTCGAACCCATCGAGTCGCTACCCCGCCTTGAAGCGCTCGATGCTATCCTCACGCGGGCACCCTGCCAGCGCGGCCCCTCGCGCAGCCGCGTGCCAGCGCAGCACGCCCTTTCACGCGCCATGGCCAACCCACGCACGGGCGCGTCGCCGCTCCATTCCACGCACGGGCGCGTCGCCGCTCCATCTCTCACACAACCGTCTGCCTGCGAGAACGCGCAAAGAAAAAGAGCCCACCGATCGAGTCGGTGGGCTCCGCAAAGGAATCGGTATAACGCCGATAAGACCTTAGCGCTTGGAGAACTGCGGAGCGCGACGGGCCTTCTTGAGGCCGTACTTCTTGCGCTCGACCACGCGGGAGTCGCGGGTCAGGTAGCCAGCGCGCTTGAGGTCAGCACGGTAATCGCCGGCAGCGAGGAGCGCGCGGGCGATGCCCAGACGGAGCGCTCCGGCCTGGCCGGAGATGCCGCCGCCATCGCACAGCGCGATGACGTCGAAAGAACCCATGGTATCGGTCGCCTTGAAGGGGGCGAGGGCGCCATCGAGCAGCTGCTGACGGCCGAAGTACTCGGCAGCATCACGCTTGTTGACGGTCACCTTGCCGGTACCGGGAACGAGACGGACACGGGCCACGGCGTTCTTGCGGCGCCCGGTGCCCTGATAGACAACGGTGTTCTCAGCCATAGCTTATGCCTCCACCTCGATCTTGACGGGATTCTGCGCAGCGTGCGGATGCTCGGAGCCAGCATAGACCTTGAGCTTGGCGAGCTGCTTGCGACCAAGAGTGGTCTTGGGGAGCATGCCGCGAACGGCGCGCTCGATGACCTTCTCCGGGTGCTTCTCCATCGCCGTGCGGAAGCTCTCAGCCTTGAGGCCGCCGTTGTATCCGGTGTGGCGATAGTAGGTCTTGTGGTCGGCCTTGTTGCCGGTAAGCTGGACCTTATCGGCGTTGATGACCACCACGAAGTCGCCGCAGTCGGAATTGGGCGTGTACTGCGGCTTGTTCTTGCCGCGCAGGATCATGGCGATCTGCGTGGCCAGACGGCCGAGCACCTTGCCCTCAGCATCGATGAGGACCCAGTTGCGGGCGACCTCACCCTGCTTGGCGTAGTGAGTCGACTTTGAAATCACTTCGGACTCCTCCAATAAGACGTGTCGTAACAGAGATTCACGGGGCTCTGCAAATGACCGTAGAAGTATACCGCATCTAGCTGCAGGGTCAACGTTTTTTCTCAGAGTCTTCGCATCCGGAAGGTGGCGGAAGCTGGCCTTGCTCCAACAGGGGCTTCTTGCGCACATGACCGTTCTATACCGATGCGGCGTTCTCTGTAGTTGAATTGTCGAACTTTTTATCGATTTTTCGTTCCTACTTTCTACAAATTATTCGATAATTCTGAGAGATGGGGCGCTGCGTTGCGCCATCGCACGCCGTTGTGGCGCTTTACGGCTTTCGGCTATGTGGGGAGGCCCGTATGAGCAGGGCTGTTGACCAGGAACTTGACCGGTTATTTGCCGAGGCGGAGCGTTCCAAAACCTGCCTGGTTGCCCCAAGTGAGCGCACGGCCCGCCTGCTGAACCAACGGGCACGCGCAGGGCACGTGGTGCGGCCGCGCCGCTCGCTCTTTGCTCGCACGGCATACTGGAATGCGCTTCGCCCCGACGAGCAAGCGCTCCACATCGTACGCGGATTGCAGAAGCTGCATCCCTCGTGGACGTTTTGCCATGAATCCGCAGCTCTTGTGTGGGGGCTGCCGCTCACCTACCGCCGCATGGACGCGGTTCATGTCGTGAACACGCGCGCAATGCGACGGTCTGGCGGCAACGCCATCTGGCACGTCATCGAGGGGGACAGCGAAACCGTCGTCGAGGGTGTGCGCGTCACCTCGCTCGAGCGGACGCTGTTTGACTGCCTCCGCTCAAGCACGTTTGTCGAGGGGCTCCCCCTCGCTGACCGAGGGCTTGCGCTTTTGAACAGCGGGCCGCAGCGTCTTCAGGACGCGTTCGCGCGCTTCGGCAAAGGGTGCGCCAACATCAGCCGCGCTATCGGCACCCTGAGCTACGCCAACGCGCGCAGCGAGAGCTGGGCGGAATCAGTAGCTCGAGCGCTCATGATTACCCAAGGATTCGCGCTACCGGACCTCCAGGTCGAGCTTCCGCGCCCGCTTGAATCCGATCGCTCGTATCGCGTCGATTTCTTCTGGCAGCATGCAAGCGGACGATCGGTTATCGGCGAGGTCGACGGCATGATCAAGTACACCCGAGATGCAGCGCGGCCCGGCCAAACGGCCATCCGCACGCTGGCCGACGAGCAACACCGCGAGGCGCAGCTCACCATGTACCGCATGCCGATACTCCGGCTCTCATACCAAGACCTCATCAACACCAAACGTTTCGTCGAGAAACTCACTGCCTATGGGATTCCGCGCGATCCGCATGTCGCTGACGCCATCAAGCGTTTGGGAGCGAAATCTCCGCGCACTGCCCTCTTGTATCAGGAAATGAGGATTCCGAAAGAAATTATCGAACAATTTATCGCTTCCTGAATGCAATTATCGACAAACTTTACGACGATTTTCTTAGCAAAGAGCCCTAGAGCACGGGGTGCCTGGGTGCCGGCGACGTCTGCTCCTGCAGGGTTGGGGCCGTGCACGGGGCGTCCGCGCACTTGGGTCCGGCAACGTCTACCGCCTGCAGAGTTGGGACCGATCACGGGGCGCCCGCGAGCCTGGGTGCCGGTTGCCGCGGCGGTCGCCGCTGGACGCGCACGCCGGCTACCGAACGGTTGACGAGCAAGCCGCAAAGGTCAACTATTACTCGCTTTACCTGCCGATTTATCCATCGCACAATGGTTGCGGATGCATCTGGGTATCGTTTCCAAGCGAAAGGACCGCCATGGACAACCGTATAGGAGCTGTCGTTGCCCGCGAACGCAAAGCGCTCGGCCTCACGCAGGAGGAACTCGCGCGCCGCTTAGGAGTAACCAAAGCAGCCGTCTCGAAGTGGGAACTTGGTCAGAGCATGCCCGACGCGGCGCTGCTACCAAGCATTGCGGCGCAATTCGCGCTCAGCATTGACGAGCTCTTTGATTGGCGAGCGCACCTCACCGATGCCGAAATCGAGACGTGCGCGCAAACCGCTCGCGAGAAGCTCGCTGCCGATGCGTCTCAAGGGGCGACGTACGTTCGAATGCGCGCACGCGAGCATCGTTCGTGCTGGAAATTGCTCGTTCGCTTGGCATCAGAGCTGCTGAGCGCTGCAAACCACGTGGCGTTCGGCATCTGCCAGGACGCACCTGATGACGAGCGAGCACAAGAACGTGCGCGAGAGACGATGTGCGCACTAGCTGAGGACGCACGCTCGCTTTGCGAACCGGTGCTTGATGGATGCAGCGACGCGGAGCTCATGGCTGATGCCACGCGCGTTTGCGCGGCGTCCTCCGTGCTCACCGGCAAACCCACCGAAGCGATTGCGTGGCTCACGCCACTCTACCAAGCGCAAACGCATCGCGTAGGAACAGAACTCGCCTCCGCGCAGCTGGCCGCCGGCGAGCAGGAAGAAGCCGCAGCGACGCTCGCCGCATGCGTGACGGCATCCGCTTTAGAGCTGACCTCGCTTGCAGGGACCTTGTTAACGCGCGCAGCATCCGCGACCGAGGTCGCCGCATATGTCCATGCGATGGAAGCAATCGACCGCGCATTCGACCTCTCTCATCGCTCCGCACCAACGCTGCCTGCTATGCATATCGCCGCCGCAACGATCATGAACACGCTCGGCGATGATGCGGCGGCACTCGAACTGCTCGAGCGAGCGGCAGGCGAGGTATGCGCACTCGGCAACGGGCGCATTCCAGAGAACCCGCTGGGAAACCGCGTCGCAAGCAACATGCTGCCCGCGATTACCGACGATGAGGCGCTCGCCCATATGCGCGAGAGCGCAAGCTACGCCCGCTACCCCGAGGCCGCTCGACACATGATTCTCGACGTGCGCCTCTGGGGAGCTATCGCGCAGAGCCCCGAGTATGCAGCTCTCGCAAAACGACTCGATTCTGAGTGAAGGCCCTGATCACCTGATGCCGCCGCGATGCCACTCAGTGCTATCGAGAAAATTGTCGAATGAAATGGACGATTTTTCAAAGTCAAAAGCAACAATTTGTACGACAATCATTGCGAGAAGCACAAACGCACTCCTGCAGCGACACTGCCTACCATCGCACTGCCAACTATCATGCTCCTGACCTAAGTCGCAGGCCGTAAGCGCAGGGCGGGCGGACATATCGCGCTGGCGAAGTTTTGCAAGATGGGCGGACAAATCGCGCTGGCGCAGTTCCGCAGAACAAAGGCCCCAGAAGGGACCCTTGTTCGAGGACTGTTTGAGCACAGCACGATATGCCCGCCCCTCCGTCGGGATCGAGCGGCCTTCGCTTACCCCGTGTTCTGAAGCCCCGCAGAAACGCCGGTCACGGTCGAAAGGATGAGCGACAAGAGCTCCGCCTTCGCCTCCTCGGAGAGCTCTTCCTGCTGCTCACGCACCACGCGAAGCGCGCGCACCTGTGCGAGCGACAAGGCATCCACATAGGGGTTGCGCACGCGCACCGCCCGGCCAAGCACATGGCGATGCTCCAGCGGCCACGCGTCGCCCACGATGGCGAGCGTCCACTTTCGCGTGAGCTGCATCTCGTCGTACACCTTTTTCGCAAGGTCATCGCGGTCGCCGAGCGCCAGATACATCTTGGCGATACGCCCGTCGGTCTTCGCGATGGACATCTCGATGTTATCGATGAAGGTGCTGAAAAGCGGCCATTCACGGTATGCGCGCTGCAAAAGCTCAAGGTCGCCGAGCGACTCGCAAGCACTTCCCAACCCGTACCAAGCCGCCAGGTTGATGCGCGCCTGCGACCACGAGAACACCCACGGAATGGTGCGCAGATCGTCGAGGGACTGCGCCCCCAGGCCGCGCTTGGCCGGACGCGAGCCGATGGGCAGCAAGCCTACCTCGGTAAGCGGCGTCACGATAGAGAACCACGGCGCGAAGTCGTCGGTGTTCAGCAGGTCGAGGTACCGGTCATGCGAGACATCGTTCAGGCGTTCCGCCATCTCTGCATAGCGCTCGGTGGTCTCGGTGTTGGTCCGCTCCACGGAAGGCGCAGAGTTGAGCAGCGTCGCCGCGGCAACGCTCTCGATGTGGCGGCGGGCCAGAAGCGGGTTGCCGTAGCGCGCGAAGATGACCTCGCCCTGCTCCGTCACCTTGAAGTGGCAGTTAACCGAGCCCTTGGGCTGCGCGAGCACCGCTCGGTTGGCGGGACCGCCGCCGCGGCCCACGGCGCCGCCGCGACCATGCATGAGCACGAGGTCGATATCGTTCTTCTCCGCCCATTCGGCGATACGCGCCTGCGCGGAGTGAAGCGCGAGCGTAGCGGTCGTGGGACCGGCGTCCTTCGACGAGTCCGAGTACCCGAGCATGACCTCCATCTTGCGATTGGTCTGCGCCAGGCGCTTCTGCACGGCGGGCAGCTCGAGCATCTCGTTCAGCACGTCGACGCAGCCCTCGAGGTCCTCGAGCTGTTCGAAGAGCGGAATCACGTCGAACGCGGGCACGTCCTCCGGGTGAGCGAAGGCAAGCTGGGCGAGCTCGTATACGTCGGCCACGTGCTGGGCGCTCTTGGTGAAGCTGATGATGTAGCGATGCGCCATCTTCTCGCCGTAGCGCTTCTGGATGGAACCGATCGCGCGGAACGTATCGAGCACTTCGCGCGTCATGGGCGCAAGGTCACCGTGGCGGCCGTGCTCGCGCAAATCGGCCAGCGCGCGCGTATGCACGAGCGAATGCTGGCGGAACTCCATCTCGACCATATGGAAGCCGAAGGTCTCGACCTGCCAGATCAGCGTCTGCACCGGACCGTACGCCGCGCGGGGCGCGCCGGCATCGGCAAGCGAGCGCTGCACGATGCGCAGATCGGCCAGGAAGTCGTCGGCAGAGCGATACATGGTGTCTGCATTGCGACGCACCGTGGCGTCAAGGCGGTCGGCCATGACGAGCATCACGGCGCGATGCGGCTCGGACGCGCTGATGGCGTCGGCACGGCTCGTGAGCACCTCGCTCATCTCGACCTGATGGTTCCAGAGATTGAGCAGCTCGTCGGACGGCTTGGTGTAGCGTGCCTCGAGCGTGAGGTTGCGCCCCACGCGGCGGCACTTCTCGGCAAGCTTCTGAACCATATGCGTAGCGAACTTAGCTGCTACCTGCCGCGATACCTTAGCGGTGACGTTGGGATTGCCGTCGCGATCCGAGCCGATCCAGCTACCGGGATGGAAGAACGCCGGGCACACCGGCGGCACCGAGCCGGCATACTCGCCCAGAACCCAGTCGTCGAAACGACGATATACCTCGGGAATGGTATCGAAGAGCGTGTTGTCGAAGATATCGATGATGGTATCGGCTTCCTCGACGGGCGTCGGCTTCTTCACCGCGATGGGGCTCGTGCGCACGAGAGCGTCGATTTCCTGCAAGAGATGCCGCTCGTTTTCCACGAGAGCAGAGCCGCCAAGGCGCGGATGCTCGCCCAGCAGCTGCGAAATGCGACGGATCTTGCCTTCGACGGCCTTGCGGCGCGCCTCGGTGGGATGCGCGGTAAAGACCGGATGAAACTCGAGCTTGGCCAAGAGCTGCGTCGCCGGACCGCCCCCCATCTCGCGCACGAGCTGGTCGTAGGCCACCGTGAGCTCATTCGACGAATCGATGGCAGAGTCGATGGAAACCTCACGCTCGCGCTCAAGGAGCGTCTCCACGCGGTAGTTCTCTTCGGAGAGATTCGCCAGATGGAAGAACGACGTAAACGCGCGCACCACCATCTGCTTCTCGTCGATATCAAGGCTGTCGAGCATGGCCACCGCATCGCGGAACGCGCGGGCACTCTCGGTGTCCGCAGTGGGCACGCCCTCCCCGTCGGTGGTCTCGGCCGCCGCCATGCCGCCCGGATCGCCCTCGTTGGCGCGGGTCACGTTGTTGAGCAGCTGATCAAAGGTGTCGCAAAGCTTCGGACTGTAGTCGCGGAGCACCTGCCGCTCCAAGCGCATGAAAAGCGCCAGGTTATCGCGCAGGCTCTCGGGCAGCTCGATTTCAGCGTAGCTTCTGATCACGAGGTCGGTGTCGGCAGCGCCGAGCTTATGCTCCGCCACCTCGCCGCCTAGATAGCCGCCGTTGCTTACACTCTCCACGGTGCCTCCTTACTGGTCGGGAACATCCCACAATGGGCACGCCGCGTCACATTATAGGGAAGTTGCTCCGTTGCGGCCGCATACCGCCGAAGCGATAACGACTATTCATATCTCTGTTCATATCGCGAACCACGACTATAGCTGCAACCGGGGTCCCGCGACCCGCGAACCACGACTATAGCTGCAGCCTAGAGCCGAGCCTTAGGGGCTAGAAATGGTTCGCCAACACCGGGTGTCCACGAACCACCGGCGAATGACGCGCAGACACCCGGTGTTGGCGCGTCACCGTCTCTGCGAGCCACGGCCATGGCTGCGGCTCCGAGGGCAGAGCCCTTAGACCTTACAGGCGGGCGCGGACCGCGTCCACGAGCTCATCGCGCGCGACGAGCGCTTCGTCATGCGTCGCCATGTCGCGCAGGCGCACGACGCCCTGGGCCAGCTCATCGCCACCCACCACCGCGATGAGGCGCACGCCGAGCTTATCGGCCTGCTTGAACTGGCTCTTGAGGGAGCGGCCCTGGTAGTTCGCCTCGGTTCGCACGCCCGCCTGGCGCAGCTCATGGGTGATGCCGAACACCTCACCGCGAAGCTCGTCGCCGGCGTTCGCCACGTACACGCAGGGCTCGAGCTCGTCGCCAAGCTCCACGCCGAACGCCTCGAGTGCGAGCATTGCCCGCTCGAAGCCCACCGCGAAGCCAACGCCCGGGGTCGGCTTGCCCCCCTCGAGCTCCACGAGCCCGTCGTAGCGCCCGCCGCCGCCGATGGAACCCACGCCTGCACCCGGCGCCTCCACCTCGAAGACCGTGCGCGTGTAGTAGTCCAGACCGCGCACGAGGGTCGGGTCCTCGATATAGGCGATGCCCGCCGCATCGAGGTAGCGTTTAACCTGCTCATAGTGGCCGCGGCATTCGTCGCACAGCTCATCGCGCATGAGCGGGGCGTCTTTCATGATTTCGCGGCAATGGTCGTTCTTGCAATCGAAGGCGCGCAGCGGGTTGAGCTCTGCGCGCTCGCGGCATTCGTCGCACATATCGTCCGCATGGTCGAGGATGAACTGACGCACCTTATCGCGGTATGCAGGCCGGCACGCCGGATCGCCCATCGAGTTGATGAGCAGGCGCAGCTTGGAAAGGTCGAAGCCCAGGCGCTGGTAGAACTCCATGAGCATGATGATGCACTCGGCATCCGCCGCCGGATCGGGCGCGCCGAGCCATTCGATACCTACCTGGTGGAACTGGCGCAGGCGCCCCTTCTGCGGGCGCTCGCCGCGAAACATCGCCTCGGCATAGTAGAGCTTGACGGGCGAGGCACCCTGCGGCACGAGGTTGTTCTCTACCACGGAGCGCACCACGCCGGCCGTGCCCTCGGGACGAAGCGCGAGGCGCTGCTTGGCCTTGAGCTTGGCATCCGTGCCTTCCGCGAGCGCGCGCTCAAGGTTGGCGCCAGAGAATACGCGGAACATCTCCTTGCGCACCACGTCGGTGGATTGCCCGATGCCGTGCACGAACACGTCAACCTGCTCGATGGCAGGCGTCTCCACCGGCTCAAAGCCGTACGGCCCGAACACCTCGGCAGCCACACGCTGCATGCGCTGCCATGCGCGCATCTCGCGCCCGATCAGGTCCTTGGTGCCCTCTGCTTTCTGTGCCTGCATGGCATGCCTTCCCATCGTCAATCGCCCTGCGCGGCGAGTCAATCTGCCCGAGAAGCTCGCTCGCGCCACGGTCTCGTGCTATTCGGGCACTTATTATATGGGCGCGAGTTTTCCCTCGCAAACCGAGCCCGTCCGCAAGGGCAATCTCGACATAAGTTGGCAATGGGCCGCGATGGCGGAGTCGGAGTAAACTGTCGAGTTGACGGTGAAGGCGCGGCAACAGAACCGGAGGTGGCCCTCGATCCTGAAGCAGCCGCCGGCCCACTGCCGCACCTTCAATCCGGCCGCACAAACCGACGTGTATGAAAGAGGCACCCATGCATCAATTCCGCAACGACTACAGCGAGGGCGCCGCGCCCGCGATTCTCGACGCGCTTGTGCGAACCAACCTCGAGCAGTGCGTGGGCTACGGAGCCGACGAGCGTTGCTCCCGGGCAGCCGAGCTCATCCGCGCCGAGATCGGGCAACCAGATGCCTCCGTCACCTTCGTTCCCGGGGGCACGCCGGCAAACATCCTCGCCATCACGAGCCTGACCGAGGAGTTCGAGGGCCCGCTCTGCGCCGCCGACGCACACCCCACCATTCACGAGACGGGCGCGATCGAGGCGCACGGACGGCGCCTCCTGGCCACGCGCGACCCCTTGGGCCGCCTCACCCGCTCTGGCATGGAGCCGCTTTGGGCCGCCAGCGTGGCAAACGGCGCCGCCACCACGCGCCCCGGTATGCTCTACTTCTCGCAGACGAGCGAGCTCGGATATGTGTATACGCGCGCCGAATTCGACGCGCTCTGCGATTGGGCCGCCGAGCGCGAGCTCGCTGTTTACGTGGACGGCGCGCGCATGGCAAGCGGCTGCATGGCGGCGGGCACAGACCTCACCATTCAGCACATCGCTGAGCGAGCGGACGTGTTCACCTTGGGAGGAACGAAGAACGGCATGCTCTTCGGCGAAGCTCTCGTGGTGAGCCCGCGCACCGCGCGCGGCAGACGCGCCATCGAACGGCTCCCCTACCTCACCAAGCGCGCGGGGCAACTCACCGCAAAGGGGCGCGTGATGGGCGTGATGTACGAGGCGGCCTTTGACCCCGCAACGCGCGATGCGGCGGGCGAGGTGCTCTACTGGCAGCTCGCACGGCATGCGAACGCCTGCGCTGTCGAGCTCGCACGCGGCCTCGCAGACGCCGGTTATGAGCCGCTCCTTTCGACAACGGGCAACCAGCAGTTCTTCTGGGCCACGCCGGGAGAAGCGGCGCGCCTTGCCGAGGGCCTCGGCTGCGAACCCATGGCGGCCGACGACCCCTCCGGTACCGGACGCGGGCTTGTCCGTTTCGTGACCAGCTGGGCAACCCCGCAGAACGCAGTCGCCGAGGCTGTTGCCTTCGCCCGGTCGGTAAAGGAGTAGGACGGCCGCCGCGCCGGTGCGCTCGGCACTCGCCCGGCCCGGTGCGTGCACGCTGCCGCTCAGCCCTGCATATAAGGGGTTACGCGCCGTTCGATGTCGCAGATATGGAGTTACCCGCGCCGAGCGCTGCAAATCTGGAGTTACCGGCCCCGGCAGACGTCCTTAACTCCGTATCTGCAGCGCTCGCCGTTAATAACTCCGTATCTGCAGCGCTGAGCGAGGGGGGACGCTGCCGATAACTCCATATCTGCCGCATTCGACGCGTTGCGGCCTCATGCAACTCCAAATCGGCGACGCTCGTTCAACACCGATATGCCAGCAACGACCATCTGCGGGAAAAGGCGTCAGCAACGCACAAGGCGGAGGCCCAATTCTGGACCTCCGCCCGTACATCGCAGCGATCAAATTCAGAAGGCGGCAGGGACACGGCGCGCCCCGCCCCGGCACGCCTCGCGCTCGAAGACCTCTTACAGCACCTGCGCGACGTAAACCACGTTGGTGGACACCTGGCTGCCCGGCACGATCACGGGAATCGCGGGGTCGCCGGCGGTCACGACCACGAGGTCGTCCTTGTTCACGATGCCAGACTCCTTGGCCTCGACCATCGCGTTGTTCACCACGTAAGCGATGCTCCCCACGGTGTGGCCGGAAAGCTTGGGCTCAACGCCCCAGTACACGGTCATCTTGCGCATGGCCCACTCGTTGGGCGTAGCCGCCTGGATGGGCAGCACCGGGCGGAAATTGGACACGAGGCGCGCGGAGCGGCCGGAGTTCGTCGGGGTGAGAATGGCCTTGGCGCCCACGTTGAACGCCGTGGTCACCGCGGAGAGACCCACGGCGGCATTCACGCGGTTGCGGCCGGGATCGATAAGGTCGAAATCGAACGGCTTGTGCTCGGGAATCGTCGCCTCGGTGGTGAGCGCGATGTTCGCCATCATCCGCACGGCCTCGAGCGGGTACTTGCCAGCGGCGGACTCGCCGGACAGCATAACCGCATCCGTGCCGTCGTTGATCGCGTTGGCAACGTCGGTAACCTCGGCGCGCGTGGGGCGCGGGTTGCGAATCATGGAATCGAGCATCTGCGTGGCCGTGATGACCGGCTTGCTCGCCGCGTTGCACTTAGCGATGATCTCTTTCTGGATGGTGGGGCACACCTCCGGCGCCACCTCTACGCCCAGGTCGCCGCGGGCGACCATGATGCCGTCGGAGACCTTGAGGATCTCGTCGAAGTGATAGACCGCCAGCGCGCACTCAATCTTGGGGAAGATGTCCACGTGCTCGCCGCCGTTCTCACAGCAGAGATGGCGAATCTCGCGCACGCCATCGGCGTCGCGGATGAAGGAGGCAGCAATGAAGTCGATGCCCTCCTCCAAGCCGAAGAGGATATCCGAACGGTCCTGCTCGGTGATGCTCGGCAGCGAAAGCTTTGCGTTGGGCACGTTCACGCCCTTCTTCTCACCAAGCTCGCCGCCGTTCTGAACGGTGCAGAGGATATCTTGGCCCTCGACGCTATCGACGGTGAGACCGATGAGGCCGTCGTCGATGAGGATCGTGCTGCCCTCGTGCACCTCGCGCGGCAGCTCGAGGTGGTCGAGGTAGAAATGCTCGGCGGTGCCCTGGAGCTCCTCGGAGGTCTCGGCAGCAGTCACCGTGACCTGGCTGCCGGCAACAAGCGTGACCTTGGCATGGCCCTCTAGGAAGCCGGTGCGGATCTCGGGGCCCTTGGTGTCGAGCAGGATGCCCACGGGGATGTCGAGCTCGCGGGAGATGCGCTTCACGCGCTCCATGCGCTCATGGTGCTCTTCATGGCTGCCGTGGCTGAAGTTGAAGCGGGCGACGTTCATGCCCGAAAGAATCATCTCGCGAAGGATGTTCTCATCGTCACACGCCGGTCCCATGGTGCATACGATCTTGGTGCGCTTGTTCATGAATTCCTCCATCTGAGCCGTTCGTCATAGCCTACGGAGCGGCGCGGCGCTGGCCCGTTCCATTTGTCTATATAGTAGAGAATCGCACGTCGAAATGATATGACGCGACGCGCGCATTTTCTGCATCCCTCAGACCATAAAGCAAGAACCCCCCAGCATGGCGCGGGTCCTGCGAAGTTCTTACCAAATGTTTGCCTGCTGCTTGCACGAAGGTTGCGTTGGACGCCCATGGGCCACGTGTGCCCTGGAAGAACAGCCCCTCAGCTGGATGGAACCCTCCAACAGGACAAGACCAGCCGGGCGAAACCTTCCAGCTGGGCGAAGTCTTCCAGCCGGGCGAAGTCTTCCAGCCGGGCGAACCCAGCCGGTCGAAGTCTTTCAGCTGGGCGAACCCCCAACCAGGCTATCCCCCACTAGACGGAATAGTTTTCGGGCAGAAAATCGCTGAATTGAGCTATTAATAACCCCTCTTATCGGCGAATTCCTGCCCGCAAATGCAATAGCGTGTGGGCGGATGGATGTACGAGAAGGTGCTCGGGTGGCGCTACTGCTGCAGCGCCGACCCCGTTGCCACTCCAGTTCTGTTGCTGCAACGAAGCCGTTACCACGGCACTCCCCTCCCCTATTTGAAACCTCTAAATGCAGATGGCGCCGAAGGTTCCCAAGCCGTAATCCGCAGCGCGAAGCGCAAGGACATCGGTGTGGAACCTCCGGCGCCACCGTCGGAAGTTAGGAAGGCTTCGAACCTACGCGCGGCCCACGGAGCCCAGGTTCTCCATGCGGACCTTCACGATGTTCGTGATCTCGGCCATGCCCTGCTTGGCGGGCTTCTTCGGGTCGAACACGCCGGGGTTCTCGGCCATGAAGGCCATGTAGCCCTTGGTGTAGGCCTGGCGCAGCTCGGTGGCGTAGTTGACCTTGCAGATGCCGTTCTTCACGGCCTCGGCGACCTGCTCATCGGGCACACCGGAGGTGCCGTGCAGCACGAGCGGAACATCCACGGCAGCGCGGATGGCCTTCACGACCTCCTGCTCGATGTGCGGGGTCTCGGTGTAGACGCCGTGCGCGGTGCCCACGCCAATAGCGAGCGAGGTGCAGCCGGTGCGCTCGACGAACTCGCGCGCCTCCTCGGGATCGGTGTAGGGGTTCTCGCCCTCGACCGCCGGGCCGTCGTCCTCCTTGCCGCCGACCTTGCCGAGCTCGGCCTCAACCGGCACGCCCATGGCGGCACCGGCGCGGGCAACGCTCGCGGTGAGGGCGATGTTGTCCTCGAAGGACTCGTGGCTGCCGTCGATCATGACGGAGGTGTAGCCGGTGCGGAAGGCCTGCATGCAGCGGTCGTAGCCGTCACCATGGTCGAGGTGCAGCGCCACGGGCACGTCGGTGCGGGCGGCAGCGGCGGCCACCATGCCGTAGAAGTAGTCGAGGCCGGCAGTCTTGATGGTGCCAGGGGTGGTCTGCATGATCACGGGAGACTTGGTCTCCTCCGCGGCGGCGAGGACCGCCATCACGAACTCGAGATTCTCGACATTGAAGGCGCCCACAGCGTAGTGGTTCTTCTGCGCGTCGAGCAGCATCTCCTTAGTGGTAACGAGCATTGTGTCTCCTCTCCCTGCCAAAGGCAGCTAAACCTTGCGTTTATTGTACGCAGCACAAGGCAAGAGCAGAATCAGAATCCTTCGGGCGAGCTCCGCCAAAAGAGCAAGTAAACACAAGGCTCGACTTGGCCAATACGGCTGGAAATGCGAACTCTACATGCTTTTTGCATATAAAGGAAAGCATTATTGTTACTTTTATTTTCTTTTTAAGTTTGAAAGGAAACACACTATCTGCATATTCATAGAATCGCCTGCCGATATTCCCAGCCGGACGGACGCCGCTCGCCCCCGGGAAACACTGTTTTTATCTTAGGGGCGACCGGGCTTGCAGCTTTTGGGCACTTCGGAGCGGAGGGCCCGGGTAGCCGCGCCGCAGCCGGGAGGGCGCCGGCCTCCTGATCTGCGCCTTTCCCTTCCCCTCGCTCGCCTCTACCCGCCCGCCGCGTCGGGAAGTGCCCAAAAGTTGAAACCTTGACGGGGCGGATGCCTCCGGCACCCGATAATCAGCATCTCCCTAGCGCACGGCTCGTCCCGGCCAGCCGCGCCGCCCCCCGCCAGCGCACGGCTCGCCCCGGCCAGCCGCGCCGCCACGCGTATTTTCGTTTTTTAATCATTTTGGCAAAATCGAAAGCATAAACGGTTCAAATTGACCGGTGAACTACAGGATTGCATCAATTCTGCAGGTCAATAGATTCTTTCGAAATCTTTCGTATACCATTACCGCAAGAAGTCGCATCGTGTCTAAGCCGTGAGCCGGCCAAGCAATCGGCGCTGCGGTGCGGAATCGTGTTCCCATAGGGTTCGGCGCTCAGGCGTCGAGAATTCGAAAGGAGGGCTGCGTGGCACAGTACGACATCATCGCGGCCACCGGTTGCCCAACGGGCATCGCGCATACCTTCATGGCGAAGGAGGCGCTCGAGAAGGCAGCCGCCGAACGCGGGCTCACCATCAAGGTCGAGACCCACGGCCAGGTTGGCATCGAGAACGAGCTCACGCGCGGCGAAATCGCCTCGGCGCGCGCCGTCGTTGTCGCCGCCGACAAAGACGTTCAGGCTGAGCGCTTCGCTGGCAAGCCCATGGTTTCCGTGGGCGTCTCCAAGGCGCTCTCGGTCGAAGAAGCCGGCAAGCTCATCGACCGTGCGCTCGCCGCTAAGGGCGACGCCTCCGCAGTCGCCGCGGTGGCAGAGGACGATGATCTCGAGGAGAAGGAATCCATCGGCCACCAGATCTACAAGCACCTCATGAACGGCGTCAGCCACATGCTGGTCTTCGTGGTCGCAGGCGGCGTGCTCACCGCCATCTCGTTCCTGTGGGGCATCACGTCTTACGACTCCACCGCCTCGGATTACAACTCCTTCGCCGCCATGCTGAAGATCATCGGCGGCATCGCCATGAATCTCATGGTGCCCGTCCTCTCGGCCTACATCGCCGAGTCCATCGGCAAGCGCCCCGCGCTCGTCCCCGGCTTCGTAGCCGGCATGATCGCCATCCAGGGCCTGCCCGTGAACGCTGAGACCGGCCTCATCGACGCCGGCGGCTCGGGCGTGGGCTTCGGCTTCCTCGGCGGCATCGTGGGCGGCTTCCTCTCCGGCTACACCATCGTGCTGCTCGAGAAGGTCTTCTCCAAGATCCCCGAGAGCCTGAACGGTCTCAAGGCGATCTTCCTCTATCCGCTGTGCTCCACTGCTATCGTGGGCCTCGTCATGCTCGGCATCTCCGGCCCCATGGCCGCCATCAACCAGGGCATGATGGACTTCCTGCAGGGTCTCTCCAGCTCCGGCCCCGTGGTTCTGGGTCTCGCCATTGGCTGCATGTGCGCCTTCGACATGGGTGGCCCGGTCAACAAGGCCGCTTACACCACCGGCACGCTGCTTCTGGGTACCGCCCTTGAAGCGGGCGTGGGCACCGAGACCTACAACTTCGGCACCAACTTCATGGCCGCCGTCTCCGCCGCGTGCATCGTTCCGCCGCTCATCACCACCTTCGCCGTTATCGTGGGCAAGAAGTACTTCAGCCAGGAAGACCACGACGCAGGTATCGTCAACCTCATCCTGGGCTGCACCCACATCACCGAGGGCGCCATTCCGTTCATGACCAAGAACATCATCCCGGTCATGCCCATCATGATGATCGGCTCCTCCATCGCATCCATCCTGACCATCTTCTTCAACGTTCACGACCCCGCGCCGCACGGTGGCTTCCTCGTGCTTCCGGTTGTCGAGAACGGCCCGCTGTGGGTGCTCGCCATCCTCATCGGTACCGTGGTGGGCGGCGTGCTCTTCACCGCGTTCAAAAACGTACGACTACGACAAGAACGCCAAGAAGGCCGCCGAGCAGCCGGTGCTCGAAACCGCCGGCACCGCGACCGCTGCCGTGAAGGCCGCGCCCGCCGCACAGGCGCCGCAGACCACCGACTTCGTGAAGCCCGAGCAGGTCTTCGTGGGCGAGTCCTTCGCCTCCCGCGACGAGCTCCTCACCTTTGTCTCGAAGAAGGCCGTGGAGCAGGGCATCGCCCAGGACGCCGATGAGCTCATGAGCGCGTTCATCGCCCGTGAGGACATGGGAACCACCGGCATGACGGACAACTTCGCCATTCCGCACGCCAAGTCGACCACGGTGACCAACGCCGCCGTGATGGCCATCAAGACCTCCGACATCGCTGGCTGGGAGACGCTCGACCAGAAGCCCGTCGAGGTTGCGATCGCGCTCCTCATCCCCGATACCGAGGCCGGCACCACGCACCTCAAGCTGCTCTCCAAGGTTGCCGAGGCGCTCATGGACGACGAGTTCCGCTCCGCCGTCAAGGGAACCGATGACGCGACGACCATCGCCAAGCTCATCAACGACCGCTTGAACGCCTAAACGCTCGCAAGGGGTATCATCGGGGAGTGAAGCCGCGCGCTTCACTCCCCTTCCCCTCAAGAAAGGCCTTCCATGATTTACACGCTCACCACCAACCCCGCCATCGACATGAACATCACGTCGGACACGCTCTCGCACGACCACATCAACCGGACGCGCGACGCGGTCTACACGCCCAATGGCAAAGGCCTCAACGTCTCGTTCACGTTGAAGCACTACGGCGTCGACTCGACGATCCTGGGCTTCTTCGGTGGCTTCTCCGGCGAGTTCATCGTTCGCGAGGCGGGACGCATCTGCCCGGTCAAACCCATCGAAATCGATGGCATCACGCGCATCAACGTGTTCCTCTCCACACCGGAGGGCGAGTTCGTTATGCCGAACGCCGGAGCCCCGGTACCGCGCACCAAGCAGGAGGAGCTGCTCGAGCTGCTGCGCGGGCTCGACGATATGAGCTGCCTCATCGTGTCGGGCAGCCTCTCGCCCGAGATGGACCCGAGCTTCTATGACGAGGTCATCGACATTGTGCGAGAGAAGGGCGCCGAGTTCGTGCTCGACATCTCGCATGCGCATCTGCGCGAGCTCATCGAGAAGAAGCCGCTGCTTATCAAGCCGAACGACGACGAGCTTGCCGATATCTTCGGCGAGGCCATCGAGTCTCGCGCCGATGCCGTGGCCGCACTCGGACGCCTGCACGAGCGCGGGGCGCAGAACGTGCTGCTCACCCTTGGCGGTGACGGCGCGTATTTCTCGAACGGAGAGCACGTGTGGCATGCAAGCGCCGCCGAGAAGGACTCGATCCTCTCTACGGCTTGCGCCGGCGACGCCACCCTCGCAAGCTTCCTGTCGCTGTGGCTCGCCGACCGCGGAGCCGTGGAGCCGGCGCTCACGCGCGCCATGGCAACCGGCGCCAACGTTACCATGTGCGCGGGGCTGGGAGACTTCGCCCGCGTTGACGAGCTCGCTAAGACCGTGCACGTCAAGCAGGTCGCGTAGAGGCGCAAGCCTAAAGGCGCATTCGCAGCCGCGCGCCCCGAGGCGCACGGACGAGGTGCGGCGCAAGGGGATGGTATCATCTCGTTGCGCCGCATTTTTCATGCAGCGACATTTGGAAAGGCACGTCATGGCAGACCAAACGACATCGACCCCATCGGCGCCGGCATCCGAGCGAGCCTCCGCGACGCCGCAGCAACCACCGCAGCGCCGGCGCAAGCGCAGGCTCCCGCTCCCAGCGCCGCGATGACGACATCCGAGCAGGCCGCCGCGCAGGCAGATGCCCCCGACCGCCACATGCTTGCCAGCGAACGGCGCGGGCTCATCCTCAGCATGCTCCGCGACCACGGATCGGTGAGCGTGTCCGACGTTCGCGCGCGGTGCGGGGTTTCAGCAGTGACCATTCGCAACGACCTTGCCTACCTTGAAGACGAAGGTCGCCTGAAGCGCACCCACGGGGGCGCGGTGCCCGCGAGCGAATACATCGTTCCCGTCGTTTCGAAGCGCATCCACAAGAACGTGCGCGCCAAACAGGCCATAGCCCAAGCCGCTGCAGAGCGCGTGCGCGACGGCGAGATGATCCTTGTGGGCTCGGGCTCAACGACCTTGGAATTCGTGAAGGCTCTGACCGAGAAGCAGAACCTTACGATCGTTACGAACTCCTGCCACGTCATCGAGTTTGCCGAGCAGCACATGCCCCAGGTAACGATTATCTCGACGGGTGGGCAGCTTGCGCGCACCTGGCGCCACTACACCGGTTCGTTTCTCGCGGCAAGCCTCGCGGACGTCTATGTAGACCAGGTCTTTCTTGGTGCGGATGGCTTCGAGCCGAGCTTTGGCTTCCTTGCCGAATACGAGGAGACCGCACGCGCCAAGGTCGAGTTCATGCGCCACGCACGCAGCAAGATCATCCTCATGGACGCGACGAAGGTCGGCGCGAGCCAGCTGTTCCTGCGCTTCGCCAAGCCGCACGACGTCGACTGCGTCATCATGGATTATGACCCTGAAGGGCTCGTTGCCTCTGCCTGCAACGATGGGACACGGCCAGTGCAGGTCCTCGAGACGCTCGCGTAGCATCACATAGTTGGGAGCCGCCATGCTGGACACCGCGGAACAGCCTGTCATTCGTACCCCCGAGGAGCGTCGCGCCGAGATACTTTCCCTGCTTGACCGCACCGCCTCGGTGCAGGTCTCCCAGCTTGCCGAGCGCTTCGGCGTCTCACGCGTCACCGCCCGAGCGGATCTTGATGCGCTCGCCCGCGATGGCAAGCTCAGGCGCACGCACGGAGGAGCCATCTCGCTGTCCAAGACGCTCACCGTATCGGTCCAAGACAAGCGCGTTAACGTGAATGCCGAGGCAAAACGCGCCATCGCGCGAACCGCGGCCGCTTTCGTGCAAGATGGAGACTCGGTGCTCGTGGACTCGGGAACCACCGCGCTCGAATTCGTGAGGGCGCTCGCCAACCATACGGGCATCACCATCGTGACCGACGATTTCAGCATCGCCGACTATATCGACCGGTCCGCCCCGGCGCTCGATGTCATCATATTGGGAGGGAGCCTGCGCAAGGGGCACCGTTACATCACGGGGCCGCTCACCCTACGCATGCTCGAGATGCTCAGGCCGGACAAAGCGTTCGTAACGCCCACCTCATACGTGCCCGGACGCGGTCTTATGACCAACAACCAGGAGATGGCCGAGCTCAAGCAGGCATTCTTGCACTGCGCGAACGAGACCTACGTGCTCATGGACGCCTCGAAGATCGACGCGCCAGGACTTTTGTGGTTCGGAACGCTCGAGGGCGTCGAAGCTATCGTGGTAGATGCCGATCCCCACGACCTCGTTGCGGCCGACGCCGAGGAAGCAGGAGCAGAACTCATTATCGCGCCGGCCGGCCAGTAGTTTGGAACCGAACGAAAACGGGCAGAAAATCGCAGAAAACGGCATTTAATAGCCCCTCTTTTCTGCAATTTCCTGCCCGATATTCGGCGGTTCCGCTGGAAGGCGCCCGCAAATGCGATGGCGCTGCGGCAAAGCGCCCGTGAATGCGCGGGTGCCGCGTCGCCGCGTTCGCTACAGCTCGGTGATCTGCACCGCGTTGTAGACCTCATCCCAACGCTCGATGACCAGGTGACCGGTCTTGGGATCCATGGCGTTGAGCTTACCGCAGGTGTTGCCGCAACGAAGGACCTCATCGTCGCCAGCACCGCGCGCGAGCGCGTGAGCGAAGCCGGCGATGGTGGAATCGCCGGAACCGGTGGCGTTGACCGCCGGGATATTCGGCATGACAACGCGATAGCCCTTCTCGCCGTGGAAGGCGACGGCACCGGCGCCACCCATGGTCACCACGACCCAAGGGATGCCCGAGAAGCGCTCATCGGCCGCAAGGGCAGCCTGCAGGGCGGGCAGGTCGTCGGGCGTGAAGCTCGTGCCCAAAAGGCCGTTGATCTCGGTGAGGTTAGGCTTCACAAGCGTCGGCTTGACCTCGGCCTCAAGCGCCGCATCGAGCGAGGCGCCCGAGGTGTCGAGGAGCACCGGCTTACCCGCCTTGGCCACGACTGCGACCATCTTGGCATAGCAATCAGCCGGCACGCCCTTGGGCAAGCTGCCAGAGATCGTCACGCAGTCGGCCTTCTCGACCAGCTCAGAGAAATGCGCCATGAAGGCGTCGAGCTCCTCCGAGGAGACGGTGGGGCCGCTCTCCAGGAACTCGGTCTGGTTCCCGTCGTGGAGCACCGCGATGCAGATGCGGCTCTCGCCCGCGATGGGCGTGAAGTCGTTGGGAATCTCATCGTCGTTCATGCGATCGGCGAGGAACTCACCCATGTGGCCGCCGAGCAGACCCGTGGCGAGCACGTCGTCGCCCAGCTGCACGAGCACGCGGCTCACGTTGAGGCCCTTGCCGCCCGCAGTCTTCTCGGGCACGACGCGGTTCACGTCGTCGATCACGAGGTGGTCGATGTGGTACGCCGTGTCGATGGACGGGTTCATCGTTACCGTGAGAATCATGGCTCCTCCTTGAAGCAGGATGTAAGTATCCATATTGTAACCCCCGCCGCAGGGCCTCGCGACATGAGCAGTCCCGCTCGCTGAAATGCGAACGGGACTTCGTCGATGCTACCGCGAGGCAACCTTGGGAGATGGGGCGGTGCAAGACGACCGATCAGGGCTCGTTACCGATAGCCGCAAAACGTGACAGTTTAGCCTGGCACAACTGTCTCCCCCGGCGTGTGTGAGACAGTTTAACCCGGTACAACTGCCTCATCTCGCTAGTCGTGATATTCGCCGCGGTCCCATTTCTCAAGGAACTCATCGAAGAAGTGCGGGTCGGCCTGTGCTTCGGGATCGGCCTGGTTGATAGCGTCGAGCTTCGCCACGAGCGCATCGTGCTCCGGCGTGGCCTCGTACTCTGCCTTGAGGAACGCGAGCATGACATCGGCCATGAGGAACTCGCCGGTGATCTTGCCGCCGAAACCGACCACGTTGGCGTTGAGGCAGCGGCGGGCGTAGAGCGCGCTCGTCATGTCGCGGACGAGGGCGCAGCGGGCGCCCGGAACCTTGTTAACGGAGTTGGTGATGCCGATGCCCGTACCGCAGAGCACCACGCCCAGGTCGGCGCGGCCGGATGCCACGGCCTCGCCCACCGCCTTGCCGTAGATGGGATAGTGGGTGCGCGTGTGGCTATAGGTGCCGAGGTCCAGCACCTCGTAGCCCGCCTCTTCGAGGCGGTCGTGCAGGTAGGTCTTCTCATCAGTGACAATATGGTCGCAACCGAGTGCGATAATCATACCGAGTCCCCTCTCATGTAAAAAATCCTCTGTCCTGATTTCACGCTGGCTAAGCCATCTTGTTGAGCATGTCAACGCGAATCTGATGGCGTCCGGCGGCGTAATCGGCGGCGAGGAACTCGCGCGCGATCTTCGTAGCGACCTCGGGGCCGACGACCTTGGGGCCCATGCACACCATGCGGCAGTTGTTGTGCTCGCGCGTCATGTAGGCGGAGCGCTCGTCGGAGATGTTGGCGGCCACCATGCCCTTCACCCGGGTAGCAGCCATGTAGCTGCCCACGCCGTAGCCGTCGAAGGCGAAGCCGAGCGAGCCCTCGTGCTCGAGCAGGTCGTGCGCCACAGCGAGCGCGGAATCCACGAAGTCCGCTGCGGGCTCCTCGGAATAATCGACCACCTCATGACCATCGGCGATGAGCACATCTTTGATGATTTCCTTGAGGGACATGCCCTCGGCGTCGGATGCGATGACGACTCTCATGTGTCCTCCTTTGTGCGCGAAAAACGCCGTGCGTGCAGACGAGCTGGCAACAAAGCGCAAAGACCGAAGCGAGCTCATCGACGCAATCGACGAATGCTGCAGGCTTCTCGTATCGCACCTTATCGACCATCTATCATTATGTTCATTTGAACACAATCTAACATCTATTTCAAGTTATTAAGTTCGATTTTGTTTGTATTAGTTTGTTTTGATATGAAGCAGCTTCAGAAATGAGGAATCCTACAGCACGATATCCGTGTATTCTTCAACCGCGTCCCGCTCTGTAGAGGAGATGGCGTCGTCGCATATCAAGCCATCGAGGTCGTTCAGCCGATAGAACGAGAAAAAATCCCGACGCCCAAGCTTGCTTGCATCCGCCACAAGATATCGAACGTCAGCTTTATCGAATGCCAGCTTTTGGAAGTGCCCCTCCTCCGCATTCGAAGTCGAGACCTCCCCGTCGCATACTCCATTTGCGCCGATAAACGCGATATCGAGGCCAACTTTTGAGATTGCCTCCTCGGCAAGTGGCCCTACAAAAGCAGCGGTACGAGCCCTGAAAGCGCCACCGATAAGAAACAGGTCATAGTGAGTTTCACCCTCCAACATGTTAAACACTGAGAGTGAATTGGTCACAATCCGCAGATGCGTTTTGGGCAGCAGCGGCACCATTTGTTCAACCGTGGTCCCCGCCCCTAGAAATACCGTGCTCTCAGGCTCGATGAGCGATACTGCACGCCTCGCAATCGCAAGCTTTGCCGCTGCGTTTCTGCCGCGTTTCTCCACATGGCTTGACTCTCCACGCAGCATCGACTGGCGTCGCGAGCCACCGCTTCGCGCGCCTCCATGGACGCGGACCAGATCACCGAGATTCGACATCTCTTCAAGGTCGCGCCGAACGGTCATCTCGGACACATCCAAGGCTTGGGCAATTTCCTTAACAGACACAGCGCCGCGCTGTTCCACCAACTGCCTTATGCGTTCCTGCCGCTCAGCCTTGATCATGGCACCTTGCCCTTTCGCCAGCCTGATAGAACATGTTCGATTTTCTCACAAACGAACAAGGTTTATGGACAACAAGACGCCCGGGTCGGATGCGACTCCAACCCGGGCGTCCTTATGCGGGCACGCACATGCCCGCGTGACAGCCCCCGGCACCGGTGTCACGCCGCTGCCATGCATGGCAGTTTCCCCTGGCACCGGCGTCACGTTCTGTCGCTAGTACTCCGCCAGGCGGTCCTTGAACTGGTCGAGGAGCTTCTGGTTGAACTCCGGGCCACCGTCAACGTTGGCGCTCATGTACAGAGGCGGCTGCACGCCGCGCTCGAGCAGGATGTCGAGCGACTCCATGACCGCGCAGTCAAGCAGCAGGCAGCCCGTATAGAGCGAGGTGCCGCCCACCTTGGTGGGAATGCCCTCCACCTCGAGCGCCGCATCGCCGAAGCACGACTTGTTGTCCAGCACTACGTCGCCCAGCTCATAGAGGAGCTTTCCCGTCTTGCTGCGCGACGTACCCGCAGCAGACACCTCGCGCGCGGTCACGACGATCACCTTGATGCCGGCCTCGCGCGCATGGAGCGCAAGCTCCACCGGCAACGGGTTCCTACCCGAATTCGAGATGAGCACCAGGCAGTCCTCGGGGCGAACATCGAGCTTGAGCCAGAACTGGTCGCCCACGCCATCGAGCATCTCGTAGATGCCGAGCGCCGGCTCGCGCACGATCTTCGTTTGAATGTAGCCGCCCGCTCGCCCGCAGATCTCGAGTGCGTTCGCGTGGCTATGGCCGGAGCCGAATGCGCGGATGATGCCGCCGCGCTCGATGGTGTCGGCCATGATGACGGCCGCCTCGTGGATGGCCTCGTCCTGCCCTTCGGTCACCTCGTCCAAACGACGCAGAATCTCTGCCTTGAAACGCTCAGCTGTCTTGAGCATTCCCCTGCTCCCTTCACGTAGGCACTAAACAGCGGCCTCGCCCATCGGTCATTTTGGGACGTGTTCAAAACGTCTCATTTGGGTCATTTGAGACACGTCCCAAAATGACCCAAATGACGCCCATCTGCCCAGAGCGAGGCCGCGATTCGAGTGTATCCACCCCGCGCGGGGCAGCATGCACTATTCGGCGAGAGTGCCGCTCACGTAGGTGGCCGCAAGCGTCATGTCGGCGTTGAAGACGGTAAGGTCAGCCGCGCGACCCGGCTTGATGGAGCCGCACACGTGGTCGATCTTCGCGCTCCTCGCCGCAACCTCCGTCGCCATGCGGATGGCCTGCTCTGCCGTAACGATCTGCCAGTCGACCATGTTCTTCACGCCCTTGGCGAGCGTGAGAACCGAACCCGCGATGGTGCCCGTCGAGCCGTCTTCGGCCTTGACGTAGCATAGGCCGCCCTTCATGACGACGGGCATGCCGCCCGAGACATACTCGCCCTCGGGCATGCCGCCGCAGATGAGGCAGTCGGTGATGAGCACCGTATGCTGCCAACCCTTCGCATCGACAAGCGCCTTGATGGCGGCGGGCACCACGTGCTTGCCGTCGCAGATGATCTCGGCATAGGTCTCGGGCGTCGTCATGGCGCAACCGGTCACACCTGGGTCGCGATGATGCAGGCCGCGCTGGCCGTTGTAGGTGTGAACGAAGCAGCTGGCACCGGCGTTCACCGCAGCGAGCGCCTCGTCATAAGTAGCGTCCGAATGCCCGATGGCCGTCACCACGCCGCGTGCATCGAGCGCCGCGATGTACTCGAACGCGCCATCCTTCTCAGCCGCAAGCGCGCTCTTAACGATGCGACCGCCGGCCTGCTCCTGCCAGCCATCGAAGACCTCGACCGTGGGATCGATGAGGAACTTGGGGTTCTGCGCGCCCACGTGCGCCGTGGTGAAGAACGGCCCCTCGAGGAAGATGCCGCCGATGTGCGCGCCCACGTAGTCCTCGCTGCGGGCCTCGTCGGCCTGCGCGATGGCGGCGCAAGCTCGGCCGATGTCCTCAACGGACTCGGTGAAGGTCGTGGGCAGCCACGTCGTCGTGCCCGACTTAGCGAGCGCAACGCTCGCGTCGTCGATAGCGGCGGGATCGCAATCGGTGGTCGCGTGGTTATGGAAGCCGTGGATATGCGTATCGACAAGGCCGGGGCCCACGATGGCGCCGGGATATTCGACGACCTCGCACGCCGGCTTCTCGGCCATCCAACCCGCGAACTTCCCATCCTCGATGGTGAGGTAGCCACCCTGCATGGTGGCGCCCGGCAGTACGAACTTGGCTGCCGAGATGGCAAACGTACTCAAGAGAACTCCTCTCAACAACAGGCCCATTCGACGTCGGAGACGGGTTCGCTTGTCAGGTCAACCTGTCCCAAAACGCTCCATTTGGGTCATTTTGAACACGTCCCAAAATGACCGGTTTACGGCCTTTCCGCGCAAGCGACGAATGAGGGCGAAGTCGCAGCAGCTGGAAAGGCCGTTCGGGTTAGTTAGGCGCTAAAAGGGTGGATGGTAACGCCCTTCACCACGCGGTTCACCGTACCGGTGGGGCTCGGCGTGTCGGGGGTGTTGCCCACGCGCACGGAGTTGATGAGCGACACCGTCTGGGCAACCATCACGAACGGCAGCGCGAGGTAGGCCTCCGGCAGCTCGCCATGGCCCTCGAAGGTGAAGGACTCACCCGCGAAACCGGTCTCACCAGCCTGCTGAATCGCGACGGTCTTCTGCGCAATCTCGTCGCCTGCGATCTCGTTCAAGATGTCGAGATCGTACTGGCGGGTGTAGGCGTCGTTGTTCACGAACACGAACACAAGGGTCTTGTCGTCCACGAAGCTCTTGGGCCCATGGCGATAACCCATGGAGCTATCCCACGAGGTCGCAACGAGACCATGGGCGAGCTCGAGAATCTTGAGCTGCGCTTCCTGGGCAAGGCCCACGTAGGAGCCGGAACCCAGATAGGTCACACGGTTGAAGTCGCCGGCCAGGTACGCGGCGACCTCGTCCTCGCGAGCCACGACCTCGCGGCCCATCTCCGCCGCCTCGCGCACCCAAGCGAGCTTCTGCTCGTCGGAGGAAGCATCGAAGATGAGGGCAGAGAGCAGCTCCATGCAGCTGTAGCTGCCGGTCATCGCGAAGCCCTTATCGTTCGCGCGCGGGATGAGCAAGGTGAGCGAATCCGGGTCGCCCGCGCTCTCAACAGCAAGACGTCCCTCGGGAGCGCAGGTGATGTTCAGGAACTTGATGTTCTTGACGTAGCTCTTGGCAACCTGGACGGCGGCAAGGCTCTCGGGGCTGTTGCCGGAGCGAGCAAACGACACCAGGATCGTCGGGTCTTCGGGACGAAGGAAGTCGCGCGGCGCCGAGACGATATCGGTCGTAGCGATCGGCTTGAAATCGTACGCGTCGGTATCGCCTGCATGACGCAGATAGGGCGCGACGGTATCGCCCACATAGTCAGACGTGCCGGCACCAGTGAAGATCACCGAGACACGACCCTCGGCCATGGCCTTGGCCGATGCGAGGAAGGCCTCGATGGCCTCTTTGTTATCGGCATAGATCTGGAAGGTGTCCTCCCAAAGATCGGGCTGCTGCATGATCTCGGCGGTCGTGATATCGGCACCGAGCTCCTTCAGCTCCTCGACGGTTTTAGTAAACATCTGTGTTTCCCCTTATCTATGGTCATCATCCGGGTCCATACGCCCGCGCCGCCCTAAACTCGCAGCCTACTCTCCCCGGTGGTGGTAGACCTTGTACTTGAACTGGTCGGCACGGGCAACCGAAAGCGTGTACTCTACGATCTCGTTGCTCATGTTGAATGTGGTGCGCACGAGGTCGAGCACGGGAGCTCCTTCGTTGATGCCGAGCAGATGGGCATCGGCCGTGCGCGCGATGCTCGCGAAGAACTCCTCCTCCGCTACGCGGATCTTCTCGTGAAAGTCGTGCTCGATAACCTCGTACAGCGGCTTGCTCTCCAACAGCGGGCGCTTGAGCGAAAGGAATTTGCGCATGGGCAGATAGCTGCGCTCCACCATCATGGGAATATCGTCCGCAGAGCGCAGGCGCTTAAGCTTGAAGAGCTTGTCACCCTCGCGAACGCCCAGATGGTCGGCGAGGTTCGCGTCTGCCTCAATCTCGCTGAACTCCAAGATCGTGGTGTGCGGCTCACGCCCCATCTCACGCATCTGGTCGGTGAAGCTATAGGACTGCATGAGGTTCGTGGTTTGCGCAGAGCGATCGGCAACAAAGGTGCCGCGCCCGTGCTGGCGCACCACGAGCCCCAACTGCTCAAGTTCCTGCAAGGCCAAGCGCACGGTCGTACGCGACAAACCGTAGCGTTCCGAGAGTTCGCGCTCGGAAGGCATGAGGTCACCCGGCCGGTACTCGTACTCGATCTTCTCGGAGAGAATATCGACCAGCTGATCATACAGCGGCTGGCGTCTCATGTTCACAGCCACAAAAGCCCTTCCTTTCCGCGTAAACGTCTCGGCATCCTCTCGGCCCTACATGGCGCTACCGCCCGAAGGGTGAGCGGTGCATCCTACATCTCGTCGTCTTCGTCGTCGCCCGCCGGCTCGAGCTTCTTGTGGCAAACGCCAGCCTGGCCAACGGTTACCGCCTGCTCCGCCATCTCCTCGAGCGTGGCGTTCGCGAAGCTGCGGGTCATGACGAGCTCGATGAGCATGGGAAGGTTGGTGCCAGCGACGACCTCGACGTTGTCGACATCCTGGGAGATGAGCATGGACTGGTTGAACGGGGTACCGCCGAGCAGGTCGCAGAACACGAGGACGCCCTCGCACTCTTCGCGCATCTCGGTGATAGCGGCACGGAGGTCCTCACCGTAGGTCGCGGCCTGGGAACCCTCGAAGGGCACGGCCTTGAACGCGGGCTGATCGCCGGCGACCATGTCGACAGCGCTCTTCACGCCGAGGGAGAAGTCACCGTGGCCGGTAAGAATGAAGCCGATCATCAAAAACTCCTTTCAAAGGCGGACCGTTCGCTTGCGCTCGCTAGGCTCCGGTCCATCTGCTGTTACCGCCTGCGAGTGGTAACTGGTTACTACCAGCTGTTCGAAAACTCTACGCCGTTTCTGAGCAGGCGTTGAGCTTTCCTTTGGGGCTCGGTCGTTTGAACCGAGCACGGTGGCGCCTTCCTAGGCGTCCTTCTTGTCTGCCGGCGCGTTGCCAGCATTTCCGCCAATGCCCGCGGTGGGCATCGAGGCCTCGAATTCCTTTGCAAGGTCATCGAGCATCTGCTCGTATTTCTTTGCGCTCTTGGTATCGCCGGCATTGCGGTACTGCTTCGCGATGAGCAGGTAAAGCTTGCTCTTCAGCGCAGGATCCGCACCATCGAGCATGCCCTCCATGCGCTCGATATAGTCATGGCGCTTGCCGCACATGATATCGTAGGTGAGCTGGCAATCGGCCGCAACGGCCTGGTCGCAGCGCTGCTTGACATCGCTCAGCAGCTCCTTGGCGCGCTTTTTGTCGTCGATGGTGATGAAGTAGTTGAACCCCATGACGGTTACCTGCGCCTGGCGCTTCTTGGAATTGCGCATGCGCAGCATGAGCTCCATCATGCGCGTTGCCATCTCGCGCTCGCCGCGAGCCTCGTGAACCATGAAGCGCAGCGTGTACTGCCTGAAGGTAGGCAGCAGGATACGAGCAAAAAAGTTATTGAGCGTCTTGAACGCATCATCATAGAGCCCAGCCGAATAAAGCGCTTGGATCTTCACATCGAGATAATGGCGAAGAATGGTGCTCGCCAAGAAGTAGACGACCACGATGGCGATGAAGATGATGACTTCTGGTCTCACGAATAGAACCTTTCGACCGAGCTCGTAAGATACGCGCAGCTGCGGGCGTGCGCCCCGTGCGCGATACGCCGGCTCACGCCAGCGCAGTCATATGATACGAAAAAACGGGCGCGCACCTCCTGGGAGAACGTGGCGAAGCAAGGCTCCAGCCGTGAGGTGTGCACCCGTCTTGTTCGCAATCCCCGAAGGGAACGGTGCCCGCCCGCAAGCGAACGGGCACCGAGCAAAGCAGAGAGGCTTAGCCCTTGGCGATCCAGCCGAGGCCGCCGAGGACGATGGCGATGATCAGGACGATGAAGATCGCCTTGGTCGAGGTCATGCCCTTCCTGCCGAGCAGCCAGTACACGGCGCCCACGAGGGCGGCGGGCACGAGCTTCGGGCAGATCATGTTGCAGATGTGCTGCAGGTCGACGGTCACGCCGCCCAGGTCGATCGGGGCGGAGATGACGATGCCGACGTTGGTGGACACGAGGGCGCCCACCATGAACACGCCCATGACGGTAGCAGCGTCGGTGATGGCGTTGAGCTGGTCGCTCATCGTGGTGACGAGCTTCATGCCCTGGTCGTAGGCGATGTGGGTCTGCTTGCAGCGGAACCAGTCGACCACGACGTTCACGGCGATCCAGATGAAGATGCCGATCGGGTTGCCGGAGATGGCCATGTTAGCGGCCAGAGCACCGAAGATGGTGGGCAGCAGCGAGCCGAAAATGGAGTCGCCGATGGAGGCGAGCGGGCCCATGAGGCCGGTCTTCAGCGAAGCGACGGTCTCGAGGCTCTGCAGGCCTTCCTCTTCCTCGATCGCCAGGTCGATACCGGTGATGATCGTGTTGAGGAAGTTGGAGGTGTTGAAGAACGGCGCGCAGTGGGTGCGAGCAGCGGTCTTCAGGCCCTCAGTGTTGTCCCCGTAGATCTTACGGAGCTGCGGAAGAATGATCCACAGGTAACCGGAGTGCTGCATACGCTCGTAGTTCCAGCCAGCCTGGAAACCGATGAGGTTGCGGCGGTTGATCTGCGCGAAGTCTTCCTTCGTGAGCTTATAGCCCGTGGTCCCGTTCGGGAGAAGCTTCTCATTAGAGCTCATCGTCGTCATCTCCCTCCACAGCGGCAGCCGCAGCGGGGGCAGCAGCCTGCGCCTTGTTCTGCACGTAGTAGATGTAGGCCAGCGCGAAGCCGATGAGCGCGATGGTCAGCATCGACAGGCTGTTGTAGTCGCCGCCGGCGAGCGCGGTGCCCTCGGGGAGGGTGACGGCGCCACCGAGGGTGGCCACGTCGCCAGCCACGCCCGCGACGTTCGTGAAGAGCGTGCCCAGGAGGGCGGCGATGACGAAGCCGAGGATGAGGTAGGCGATGTGCTTCTTAACCGGCAGGTAGCGGAGCAGGATGGCGAAGCCGACCGCGGGCAGCGCGCCGCCAGCGACGGTCAGGCCGGCGCCGAGCCAGGCGAAGTCGCCGTTGAGGGCCGCGGTGATGGCCTCGACGACCGGCTGGCCGAAGGCGAGGGCCAGGAAGACCGGGAGCATACGGCTGAGCATCCAGGAGACGGCGCCGAACCAGTAGTGCACGTTGTAGGCGTTCCAGTTCATCTTCTCGACGTCCGCGTCGCACATGTGGCCGAAGAAGGTGTTGGCGAAGCGGCCGGCAATGTCGGTGTAGACCAGGATGGCCGCCACGGGCACACCGAGGACAGCGAGCGCCTGCTCCGGGTCCATGCCGGAGCTCACGGCGAAGGCCGTGGCGATCAGCGTACCGGAGTTAGCATCGATACGGGACGCGCCACCGAAGGTGCCGACGCCGAGGATGGTGAGCTGCATGGAGCCGCCGATGTAGAGACCGGTAGCCATGTCGCCCATGATGAGGCCCGTGATGAAGCCGGAGAACACGGCGGAGCCGGCGCTGGAGTACCAGTGCAGCTCGTCCATGATCTGGAAGCCGGCGTACAGGGTGAGCAAGATAATCTGCCACCAAGCAATCATGGTTTTCCCCCTTCTAACATTTCTCGAAACAATACGTTCCTACGCTATGGACAGCCGCGCATCTCCCCTCGCGGCGTAGCGCCAAATTGGCGTCCGGGAAGTTAAACCGTGAACTTCTCCGGGGTGTTCTGCGGCGTGAGCTGCATAACCATGGGCACGCCCATGGCCTGGATCTCGGCGAATGCGTCGAGGTCGCCCTGGTCGCAGTTGATGTTGAGGCCGAACTTCTTGACGCTATCCATCGTGGTCATGTTGCCCACGATAATCTCGTCGAGCTTCACGCCGGCCTTGAGCAGGCGTAGATAGGTCTCGGGCTTCTTGGCCACGATGAACAGACGCTGAGCGTCATACTTGCCAGCGTTGATGTTGGCAGCGGCCTTCTCCACGGGAAGCACGGAGAGCTTGCAGGTGGCGGGAGTCGCCATGCGCAGCACCTGCTTCTGGGTGGCGTCCTCAGCCACCTGATCGTCGACGACCATGAAGCGGCTCACCTGACGGGCGTTGGCCCACAGGTTCGCGACCTGGCCGTGAATCAGACGGAAATCGATACGAGCGCCTACGATCATGTTACTCAACTCCTTCTTTCTCAAGATGCCTGATGAGGGGCTCTGAGCGCAGGGAGATCGTGCTCTCGTACACGCCCTCGGTTTCGAACAAAACGAGCTCGTTCACGCCGGCGCGCGTGAAGCCGTGGGGAACATAGAGCGTCATGATGGGGCCAACTTCCCAGAAGCGCCCGACGTTCACCCCGTTCACGAACGCACAGCCCTTACCGAAGCCCGTCGTGTCGATGAAAGTATCGGCGGGTTCATCGAGATTGAACTCGAAGCGGTGGAAGGCGGGCTGGCCCTCCTCGAACCCAGCGGAATAATCGATGCCAGAAATGTCGGTGAGCGGCAGGCAGCGCTGCTCCCAACCGGTGATGAAGTGAAGATCAACGCAGACGCCCGTGCGGATGCCCTTGTGCTGCGTATCGGCCAGCAGCTTGTGGCCGTAACCCACGCGCCCCATGTTCTCCATGAGGATGTCCAGGCGGTTCTGCTCGGCGGGAAGCACGCACTTGATGTCCTCGCCGATATGCTCCTGGTACTGCGTGGCAACACAGGTGCCCTCGACGTACACCTTGGCGCGGTCGCGGCCGTCGATCACGCGGATGCGCTCCTCGGCGTCCGGCGCGGTATCGCGCTCGATCTGCGTCGTGTAGAGGGTATAGCCATAGCTCTGGCCCAGGTCTTCCATGGGCTGCGGATACTGAGAGGTAACGGGCTCGGAGAGGGCGTCGAGCACGTTGAAGAGGCTCACGCGCTCCTTGCACTCGATGCTCTCGACGGCGACGGCATCCTTGATGAGGGGCTCGCCGGTCCAAGCGCTCGAGAAGAGCTCGCGCACCACATCGCGAAGCAGATACCACTTCTCGGTGGGATTGCCCTCCTCGTTGAGCGGCGCATCATAATCGTACGAAGTCACCTGATGGATATCGTGCGTATGGCGCGCGGAGCAGGCGTTCATGAAGGCGAAGTTGGTGCCGCCATGGAACATGTAGAGGTTGATGCCGTTACCAACCTGGAGGCACTCGCGCACGCAATCGGCGAGGTCCTGGGCATCGCGGCGAATCACGTTCTCGCCCCAGCGATTGAACCAGCCATCCCAGAATTCCATGCACATGAGGGGCCAGTTCTTGCCGTGCTCCTCGTGGAAGGCCTTTAGGGCAGCGAGGTTCTCCGCGGAACGCGAACCGAAGTTGCCGGTTGCGAGCACGTCGTCATCGATGAGGGTGCCCGCGCGCAGGCAACCGCGCCACGGGCCGTCGGAGGTGCAGAGCGGTACATTCACGCCGCGCTCGACCATGAGGTCGCGGATGGCGCGCAGGTAGTCTTTATCCTCGCAGTACGAACCGTACTCGTTCTCAATCTGCATCATGATGATGTTGCCATTATGCGTGATCTGGCGCTCCACCAAGATGGGCATGAGGTGATCGTAGTAGCTCGCAACGTGTGCCAGGAAGGCGGGGTCGTTCGCACGGACGCGCATGGAGCGCTCGGGCAGCAGCCACGCGGGCAGGCCGCCCCACTCCCACTCGGCGCAGATGAAGGGGCTGGGACGCACGATGGCCCAAAGGCCAAGCTCGGCAGCCTCGTCGAGGAAGCGGGCGAGATCCTTGATGCCGGCGAAATCGAATACACCGGGCTCGGGCTCGTGCATGTTCCACGGCACGTAGGTCTCAACCGTGTTGAAACCCATGGCCTTCAGGTTATAGAGGGAATGGTGCCAATCGGTGGGATGGACACGCGTGTAGTGGATCGAACCAGAGAGGATCGTGAAAGGTTCCCCATCAAGTAGGAACTCATTGCTGATCTCAAAGGTGTGCATGACCCTCCCAACGGCAAGCGAATCGACCAAGGCGCAGACCGGGCTTGATTCTCACGGTCCCTTCGCCTTCACGGCACCCTGTCGGCGTGACAGATTGGTGCCTCAGGTAGACCAGTATAACCACATTCTCACCACAAAAATTGAAAACTTATGAAGCGCCTGCGAACGGTTGGTTTTTGCCCATGAGCGGTAAATCTTTATTTCCGCAGGTAAATTGGTATGAGAAAGGTGGTACTCATTTTTGATACAAGTGCATCGTATTTCGAGGTGGTTACAACCACTTAACCAGTAGGTATACCAGTAGAAACGTGATTCTCAGCGCTCCGCCCTCCCCTCTCCACGCTGCATAGTATGAAGCTTCCGTGAACGGTCGTCTTCGTCCGGCCAGCGGTCCCCAGAATCGCAACGCTTTCGAGACGCGTTTGAAACACAGGCCCTTTCGCCCCCACTCCCCGCAAGACCGGCATTCTTCGGACTGCAAGCCGGTGCAGGTGCGCTATGCTACTCATGCGCACATACTCATATTGCATCCGTCGCATCGTTTGAGTGGCTGCATCGTAAAAGCGATGGGCGGGGGTTGGAGGCTGTTGTCATGATCGAGTCGCAACCGTTCGGAACCCTTCCAACCGGAGATTCCGCAACGTTGTACCTATTGAGCAACGGCCAGATCACCGTGCGCGTGACCGACCTGGGAGCGACCATCGTGGGCATCGATGCACCGGGGTCGCAAGGAGAGCTCGCCGATATCGTGCTCGGCTACGATGACGCAGCGGCATATTATCCCAACACACCCTATTTCTTCGGTGCGACCGTTGGCCCGAGCGCCAACCGCGTTTTCCGCGGAGAGGTGCCCATCGACGGCACGGTTTACTACCTGCCGCGCAACGAGGGCAGCAACAACCTGCACACCGACCACGCCTGCGGGCTGCACGCGCTTATCTGGGACGCAGATGTTAACGAAGACACATGCGCGATAACGTTCACCTGCGCTGTCGACGACGGTGCCTACGGGCTCCCCGGAAACCGCACGTTCACGGTGCGCTACGCGCTCGACGGAATGCGGCTCTTGGCCGACTACACCGCCACCACCGACACGGCGACGTTTTTTCAACCTCACGAACCACACGTATTTCAATATGTCGGGAGCGGGCTCGGGCTCGGTCCACGGCCAGCAACTGCAGATTGCCGCGGAACGCTATCTGCCCATCGACGCGACCTCTATACCCACCGGTGAGCTCCGGCCCGTTGAGGGTACACCCTTCGACTTCCGTGCACCCAAGCTCATTGGGAAGGATATCGCCGGCAGCGACGAACAGCTCGCGCTCGCCCATGGCTATGACCACTGCTTCTGCATCGATGGCTATACGGCGAACGCCGCGGATGGAGGCTCTGCCCGCTTTGCGGTGCGCGCCCTGGACCTCGTGAGCGGACGCGGCATGGAGGTTTGGACCTCGCTTCCCGGCATGCAGCTCTATACCGGCAACTTCCTCGATGAAGATCACGGTAAAGGCGATTGCACGTACCGCGTGCAGGAGGGGTTCGCGCTGGAACCGCAATTCTACCCTGCAACGCCCTCGCATCCGTCCTTCCCGCAAGCGATCTTCGATGAGGCGCACCCCTATCGCGCGCACAACGAATATCGCTTCTTCACTGCATAGCGGGGCGCACGCGGTGTCCCGGTAGCGCACGCGGTACCGCGGACGCACGACCTCACGGCGCACGCGGCACCGAGCCTCACGAGCAAGGCAACGGGCTCGCTTCGCCCACAGCCCGCCCCATGGCATCGACAAGCCGTCCCCTGTTATATGTATTCGCCACCATCGTCAGCATCAGCCTCAGGAAAGGGAGGAACCAATGTCTTCACCAACAACGCCGCTCGTAGACCGCTTTGCCGAACACTTCGGCAACACCGGCAACCCCCTGCTTTCCGTGACCGTGCCCGCACGGTCCGAGATCGCTGGCAACCATACCGACCATGAGGGCGGCGACGTCATCGGCGGCGCGCTCGACGCGCGCATCGAAGCCGTCTGCGCGCTTAACGGCACCGGCACCGCCCGTATCGAGAGCGTAGGCTACGGCGGCTTCGAGATTGACCTCTCCGACCTCGCCGTACAGGCCTCCGAGCAGGAAACGACCGCCTCGCTCGCCCGTGGCATGGCCTCCGAGCTCGCCGCGACCGGGCGTACGCCCCAGGGCTTCGACCTCATCATGCAGAGCTCCATCCCCTCCGGCAGCGGCCTCTCGTCCTCCGCAGCCGTGGAGCTCGCCTTCGGTCGCGCGATGGAGGCGCTCTGGGAGGGCGCGGCGATCGATGCCGTGACGCTCGCCAAGATGGCCCAGCGCACCGAGAACAACTACTTTGGCAAGCCCTGCGGCTTGCTCGACCAGCTTGCGGAGGCACTCGGGGGCCTCGCCCACATGAGCTTTGCCGACCCCGAGACCCCTGCCACCGAAAAGCTCGCCTTCGACTTCGAAGACAAGGGCTATGCGCTCGTGCTGGTAAACGTGGGCAGCGACCACAGCGCTCTGACCGGCGAGTACGCCGCCGTCCCCGCCGAGATGAAGCAGATTGCCGCCGTCTTTGGCAAGGAGCGCCTGTGTGAGGTTGATCCTGTTGCCTTCGACAGTGAGGTCGTACGCCTGCGCCGCGAGCTGGGCGACCGCCCGGTGCTGCGCGCCCTGCACTATTGGCGCGAGAATGACCTCGTGCTCAAGCGCTGGAACGCCCTCCAGGCTGGTGATATCGACGCATTCCTGGAGCTCACGCGCGAGTCCGGAGCCAGCTCCGCCATGTTCCTGCAGAACGTGTCCGTAGGAGGCGCGCCCGAGCAGTCCGCTATGGTCGCGCTGGGCCTTGCCGAGCGCCTGCTCGAGGGCCGCGGCGCCTGCCGTATCCACGGCGGCGGCTTCGGCGGCAGCATCCAGGCTTTTGTTCCCGTTGAGCGCGTTGACGCCTTCCTTGCCGGCATGGATAGCTGGTTCGGCGAGGGCGCTTCCCGTCATTACCGTATCGTGCCCGAAGGAGCTGCATACGCATGGCTGTAAACAATGCTCAGGCCGTCGCAGGCGAACAGACTACCGCACAGGCCCCCTCGCTCGTTCAAGACATCGAAGCGCTCGTGCGCTATGCCGTAGCGAACGGGCTCTTGGCCCCCGAAGATGAGACGTGGGCCTATAACGCCGTGCTCGAGTGCGTGGGCGCCACCGGCCCAGGCGCTCCGCATGCGACCGAGATGCTCGCCGACCAATACGCGCTTGCCCCCACGCGCGACCTTGCCGACCCCGAAGGCGTCCTCGAGTTCGAGCTGCCCGCAACCGATGGCTTCGATCTTGAGGCGGTCATCGAGCGCATCGCTGCCGCAGGCGTTGCGAACGGGCGCGAGGAAGATACGCCATCGGGCGCCGATCGCATCGCCACCCGCGTGATGGACCTCGTCATGCCGCGCCCCTCTGAGGTAAGCGCCACCTTCGCCGAGCTCTATGACGAAGACGGTGCCGAGGCAGCGACCGACTGGTTCTACCGCATGTGCTGCGACGCGCGCTATGTGCGCACGGCGGCCATTGCGAAAAACATCGGCTGGACCTCTCTCACGCAGTGGGGCGACCTGGAGATTACCATCAACCTCTCCAAGCCCGAGAAGGACCCGAAGGCCATCGCGGCGGCCGGCGCCGCCCCTGCGACGGGCGATGTCTATCCCGCCTGCCAGCTCTGCATGGAAAACGAAGGCTACCGCGGCCGCGGCGCGGGCGAGACCAACGGCGCGCATCCCGCTCGCCAGAACCTGCGCATCGTGCCCATCACGCTCGGTGGCGAGCATTGGGGCCTGCAGTACAGCCCGTACGCGTACTTCAACGAGCACTGCATCGCCATGAGCGCCGAACACCGGCTCATGCACGTTGACCGCGAGAACATGGGGCGCTTGCTCGACTTCGTGGACCTGTTCCCCCACTACTTCGTGGGCTCGAACGCCGACCTCCCATCGTGGGCGGCTCGATTCTCTCGCATGACCACTTCCAGGGCGGGCGGCACGTCTTCCCCATGATGAAAGCCCAGGTTGCTTCCACATTCTCTATGGACGGGTTCCCTCACGTTGAGTGCTCGGTTGTGCGCTGGCCGCTCAGCGTGCTCAAACTCGCGGCGCGCGACCGCGAGCAGTTGCTCGATGCTGCGGCGCACGTGCTCGATGTGTGGCGCGACTGGTCCGATGAGGCTGTGGGTGTAATCGCGAAGAGCAACGGCAAGCGCCACAACACCATCACCCCCGTCGCATGCCGCGAGGGCGAGAACTACGTGCTCTACCTTGCGCTTCGCTGCAACGTCACCACCGACGAGCACCCGCTGGGCGTGTTTCACCCGCATGCGGAGTGGCACCACATCAAGAAGGAGAACATCGGCCTCATCGAGGTCATGGGCCTGGCGATCCTGCCTCCCCGCCTGGTTGACGAGCTCGGGGCTGTGGAGCAGCACCTCGTTGAGCTTTCGGGGGAGCCCGCCTCGCTGGCCAAGGCGCTCGAGGCAGACGCCCTTTCCGCCCCGCACGCCGCATGGGCGCTCGAGCTTGCTGAGGCCCACGGGCCGATAACCGCAGACACCGTGGAGGACGTCGTGTGCGCGGGCGTGGGCGAGGTCTTCGGCCATGTGCTCGAAGATGCCGGCGTCTACAAGTGGGACGACGAGGGCCGTGCGGCGCAGCAGCGCCTCATCGACGCGCTGTAAGCTGGCCTGTCGGCTGCGCAGGTGCGGCCGACCTTCCGCAGCAGAGGATCTTCACTCGATTTCTTTCGGGCGCTTTTTCGCATTCTGTGCCGGTTTTTCTCTCAGAGCTGCGTAAAAGCGCCCGAAGATTGCCGCGCCGGCACAATCCCGCTGCCGCTTTGTCCATAGCTTTTGGATTTATATGCGAGCGACCTTGCGCTGTGGGCGGTTTCCACGTATTATTGTCGTTCGCAGGCGCTTTGCGCCATGCATGTGGCCGCCAGCATAGCTCAGTTGGTAGAGCACCGCTCTCGTAAAGCGGGGGTCATCGGTTCGAGTCCGATTGCTGGCTCCATTGAATGTTGCAGCCCGGGTAGGTAGCCTATCCGGGCTGTTTTGTTTTTATGGTGCTCAGATGACCCGCGCGTTGCCGGGCGACTTTTGGACATGTAATTCGTTCTCGGGCGTGATCTGGACGCTCAGACCCCTCAAAATGGCGAATTGTCGCCCGAAAACCCCGACAATGTCCGGATCCCGCCCGGCAACCCAGCGCATGTCCGGATCCCGCCCGGCAAGCAAACTCGGCAAACAAAAGGGACCGGAGCGACAACGGCTCCGATCCCTCAAACTATCTTCCTATCGCAACAGCCCGTACGTCGCAATGCTCGCTACGCGTAAACACCATAGAGGCGGATGTTCGCGTTGGCAAAGAGCCCGTTAGCGAAGTCTGTCCACGTGGTCGTATATCCCGACATCTGGTTGCTGTACTCCTGGTACGCCACATAGTACGCGGTAACAGCCTGTTCATAGGTAGCGGTATCGCCGGTAAAGGCGTCGCCGAGCGCCACATAGTAGGAGCCGTCCGTAGACGCCCATGTGTTGTTCTCGGAATCCCACTCATCGCCCGCAAGGTCGATGATGTACTGGGCATATTCGGCCGATGACGTCGAAGTGTCGCCATTCTCGGGGGCGGTGGGCTCGGTCGGAGCCGTAGCGGTCGATGCCTCCGGAACAACCTGGCTGTAGAGCTTCTGGATGAGCGCGCGCTCGCGGACGATATCTTTTGCCTGGTCCTCGGTGACACCGTACTGGGTGGCGAGCGTCGCGTAGTCGGAGCTTCCCAGCATGGACTCGGCAAACTGGTCCATCTCGTCATCCGAGACCTCGATGCCGCGCGATTCCGCCTCGCTCACGAGGATATTGTTGCGGACCGTGGAGATGATAGTCTCGGCCGAGGGAACACTGTACGTGCCATCGCTGTTTTGCGCGGACTCGAGACTGTACTCGCTCTCGATGGCGCTGCGCACGGTGATATCGTGCGACGCCCCGTTGTAGGTATAGGACGCGATCACCGTGTCGAGCTGGCCCTCGCCCACCGTCGCCGTGCCGGTACCCGTGCCGCCGAACCCGCCGCTTCCGATCACGTAGCCGATCACCGCAGCTACCACGGCAACGATGATAAGGGCCGCCACGCCGCCGATCTTCACGCCACGCGGCACGTTGGCGAGCACGCCCGTATGAGCAGGCTCGTCATCGTCGGCATCGAGCGGCTCGTCGTCTCCGGGCTCGCCGTCGGCATCGTCACCATCGTCGCCGCCATCGCCACCGTCGCCCGAGGCGGGCTCGCGGCCGTCTTCGTCGTCAAGGCCATCGGCATCGATGCCTTCGTCCTGGGCATCCTGCGCCTCATCGTCACCAGATGCGATATCTTCTGCAGATGCACCAGAAACAAGCTCTACCGGGTTCTCAGGCAGATCATCTGGCACATCCGAGCGCTCGATAACCTCGATGCCCTCAATGACCTCGTGCTCCGATTCATCCTTCTTAAGAATCAAACCCATGAGTCCAACCTCTCTGATAACCAGCAAACGGCCCCGTGGAGCCAGCAGCTTTTACGCATGCGCGAAACGATATGGCGCACAGCAGCGCTACGAGCAGCCGCGCGCAGCATCCTGTTTAGGATACCGCCGTCCGCCCGCTCTACGCGTCTTGGGCTTTACTTAACCCGATAATTGATAAACCCGGCCCGCGCGGTCGCTCGAGCCGGGTTCAATCGCCCATTTCTAAAGGTGCGCAATAACGGCGTCGGCGTATGCCTGCGTGCCCGCCGCCCCCTCGGTGCTTCCCGTGAGCGCACGGCGCACGTCTGCCGTCACCACAGCGCCCTCGGCAAGCGTCGCGCGCACGGCAGCGCGAATCTGCTCGGCAGCCTCCGCTTCGCCCAAATGCTCGAGCATCATGGCCGCCGAGAGAATCTCAGCGGTGGGATTGGCGATGTCTTGCCCTGCGATATCCGGCGCCGAGCCATGCGTGGCCTCGAATATCGCGCAAGAGGTCCCGATGTTCGCACCGGGAGCCATGCCAAGCCCGCCAACGAGCCCCGCGCACAGATCGGACACGATGTCGCCGTAGAGGTTCGGCAGCACGAGCACGTCGAAATCCGACGGATCCTGCACGAGGCCCATGCACGCCGCGTCGACGATCTTGTCTTCGAAGGCGATGGAGGGATGCTCCGACGCAACCTCGCGCACCGTGCGCAGGAACAGGCCGTCGGTCGCCTTCATGATGTTCGCCTTATGGACTGCCGTGACCTTGCGCCTGCCGCAGCGCTCGGCATACTCAAACGCCGCCTCGGCGATGGCGCGCGAGCCCGCCTCGGAAATCGGCTTGATCGAGATGGCCGAGTCTGCCCTGAAGGGGCGCAGGCCCGCCTGGTCTACGAGGCCGGCGAGCGCAGCGACCTCGGGGGCACCGGGATCGAATTCGATACCGGCATAGAGGTCCTCGGTATTCTCGCGGAAGATCACAAGGTCGACATCGTGGTAGCGCGAGCCGTCTCCAGGGAGCGAAAGGCACGGGCGCACGCAGGCGTAGAGGTTGAACGCATGGCGCAGGGCCACGTTGACGCTGCGGAAACCCGTGCCAATCGGTGTGGTGATGGGCCCCTTGATGGCTACGCCCACCTTGGACACCGCGTCCAGCACGCGCTGGGGCAGAGGCGTCCCATACTCGTCCATAACGCCCGCGCCAGCCTGCTCAACATGCCAGGTAATGGAGACGCCGGTCGCCTCGACCACGCGGCGCATCGCCTCGGTGATCTCGGGGCCAATGCCATCGCCGGGTATGAGCACCACGTCGTGCGCCATGGGCTACTCCTCCTCGTCCTCGACATCGTCCTTCTGGACGCGTGCCTTCTTCTTGGGCGCATCGAGCTTGAAGCGCTTGACGAGCATGTCGTAAATCTCGCGCGAGCGCGCCTTGAGATAGGCGCCCTTGCCGTTCTCGGCATCGAAATGCAGGCGCGCGGCGAGTTCCTCCGCAACATCGCCCGCGATCTTGCCCTCGGCGAAAACATACAGGCAGCCGAGCATGTCACGGTACTCAAGGTCGCCGTGATAGCACTGGATGGCCTCGTCTACGATCGGCCACACCTTCTTGGAGCGGCCGCGCTCAGTGGCACCCCACGTGCAGAGCATCTTGAATGCCGAGAGCCTGAGCGTCGCAGAGAGCTCGTCGAAAAGGGCGGTCTCGGCTCCCTCGTACGCTGCACCGATCTCCTTCGCGTGCTCGGGCACGAGCACGGTGAGCGCGTCGAGGATCTCCCAGCGCGTCTGCGCCTCGGGGCGATAGAGCGCGTCGACCATCTCGGAGATGTACGGGGCGAGCAGCTCGGGCTCATGCTGGGCGAGCAGCGCGGCAACGCGCGCGGAGAACTGGCGCGTGCGCCGGCTCGAGCTTCCCAGATCGTCGATAAGCGCTGCGAGCGCCGTGTTGTCCTTCTCGATGCGCGCCAGCGTGGCGAGCTCCTGCGGATCGAGTTCCTGCGCGGTGATATCTGCCATTCGAACCTACCTCTTCTTACGTGTGCCCTTGCGCGCAGCATGCCCTGAGCCCTGCGAGGCTCCTTGACCGGCATCGGATTCCTGCGCGACCGAAATCATATCCGGCGCCGCCTTTCCCTTGTGGCGGGCGCGCCGTGTGGCCTCGCCACTCCCCCGAGCGGCGCGGGCGCGATGGCCCTTGTTGACGTTAAAGAACCGATCGAACTTCTTCCATGGACCGCTCGACTCGCCGAACCCCATCTTAAGGCCGGTGAAGCACCCTGCGAGGAACCCCAGCGGCGCCGAACACAGCAGCGGAATGAGGGTGAGAACCGCTGTCGCAACGATGCAGGCAACGAACGCGATGAGGTTGTACACCCAATACTCGCGCGAGGTCGCGGCTCTCTCCCCCGCATACGTGCCCACGGTAAACCCCAGGTAGATGCTAAAAATGAAGACGAGAACGAACGCGATGATGAAGGCGGGATCGGTCATGCGCGCCTACTTCCCATGGTGCCCATGGCAGCATTCATGGCCCTCGCCGTGATCGTGATGCCCGTGACCTTCGCCATGGCAGCACTCGTGATCGCCATCATGATGGTGCCCATGGCAGCACTCGTGCTCGCCTTCGCCGTGGTCGTGGCCGCAGCCGCACTCGTCGCCATGCTCATGGTCGTGGCCGCAGCCGCACTCGTCACCATGCTCGTGTGCATTCGTGTAGAGCGACCAATCGAGGCCGGCGGCAACCGCATCGCCCTCCTCCTGATAGAGAAGGGCAATTGCCTGCGTGCCCAGCTCGGCGCCACCGATAGCGTCGAGCATGTCGTAGAGGGCGTACGCGGTATCGGCACCGGGAAGGGCGATCTCCTTCTCCTCGGCCTCATCGAGCGCAAGGCGGATGTCCTTGATGAAGTGCTTCACCATGAAGCCCGGCTTCCAATCGCCGTCGAGCGCCTTGGGCGCAAGGGAGTCCATAGCGCCCGATGCTCCCGTGCCGGTCAAGATCATCTTACGGGTCTGCTCCAAGTCGAGGCCGCTCTGCTGCGCGAGCGAGAGCGCGTCTGCCATGCCAACCATGGAGGATGCAAGTGCGATCTGGTTGGCAAGCTTGGCCGACTGGCCCTTGCCCGCACCGCCGAAGCAGAAGATGCGCGCGGTGAAGGTCTCCAGCAGCGCACGGACCGGTTCGATGTCGCGCTCGGTCGCGCCCGCGATGGCCGTGAGCGTGCCGGCGATGGCACCGGACTCGCCACCCGTCACAGGGCAGTCGAACGCCATGCGGTCGCTCACCGCTGCAGCCTCGGCGATATCGCGCGCAAGCGCGGGCGAGCTCGTGGTGAGGTCGATGAGAACGGCACCGGGCTTGGAGGCCGCGAGCAGGCCGTCGCTCGACAGGTAGAGCTCCTCGACATCCTCGGGATAACCCACCATCGTGAAGACGACGTCCGCATCGCGCACCGCCTCTGCGGGCGAGGCTGCCCACACGGCGCCTCGCTCGACGAGCGGCTGCGCCTTGGCTTCGGTGCGGTTGTAGACCGTGAGCGGGTAGCCGGCATCCATGATGTGGCCCGCGATGGGCGCGCCCATGATGCCCGTTCCTATAAACGCGACGCGCTGCTTGGTATCTGCCATGTTCATCTCTCCTATCAGATGATCCATTTTGGACCCGTCCCAAAATGGATCGTTCCACGAACTTTGTACACGTCATCCCGTGAGGGGTTCCGTGGTACTTCGAATTGCCCTGAAAGAGGAGGGTGGACGCCTCAGGGCGCCGACCAACGATTGAAGGGCAAGGTCAGCACGTCGGCATCGGAATGACCGTCCAGGCCACGGTCATAGGGGATGGTGACGCCGCCTAAGATCAGGGAGCGTCCGGCGGCGAGACGGTGAACGTCGTAGCCGTGGCCGATGCGGAGCTTT
>ENA-OQCL01000017-OQCL01000017.1-human-gut-metagenome-genome-assembly--contig:-NODE-17-length-89894-cov-21.273441_pt1 | contig 89894 bp, 77 predicted proteins | sample MGYA00242502_ERZ504586 | MGnify/ENA primary metagenome ERZ504586 (study PRJEB26092, sample SAMD00036316) | human gut metagenome | host: Homo sapiens | study: EMG produced TPA metagenomics assembly of... | reverse complement strand
TTAAGAATGCGCGCGTCGCAGTGCTGCACGGGGATATCGATATAAGGCAGCACCTCGGGCGTATCGCGAATCGTCTCAATAAGCTCGTCGGTCATGCCCTCGGGCTGCAGATAGAGCACGCGGACCCAGACATTGTGCGGTCGCACGGCCTCGGCGACGGCGTGCAGCAGCTGCGCCAGATTGCGCGGCGAGCCCTCGGCGACGTCCTCGTCGGCAAAGTCGGTGCCCCAAATGCCCGTGTCCTGGCCAATCAGCACGATCTCACGCACACCGCCGGCAACCAGGTCGCGCACCTCGGAGATAATGCTCTCGGCATTGCGCGAATGATAGCGACCACGAATGTAGGGGATCATGCAGAAGCTGCAAAAACGATTGCAGCCATCGGAGATCTTGACGTAGGCAACGGCGCCCTCGACGGTACGCTTGACCTGCGGGATATAGGCCGCGATCTCGCGCTCGAAACCCAGCACGCCATCGATGACCGCCACGATGCCGTCCTCCTCGTCGGCCTTCACAAAGGCAGCGACCTCAGGCAGCTCGTCAGGCAGGTCATCGCCATAGCGCGACGGCACACAGCCGCACATGACGATGGGGCAGGCGCGAACACCGTCCTGAACCTCATTGGCGAGCTCGAGCGTGGTCTCGATGCTCTCGGACGTTGCGGAGGCGAGGAACGAGCATGTATTGACGATGGCGATATCGGCATCCTGCGGGTCGAATGCCTCCTCGTAGCCCGCAGCGGTCAAAAGAGAACGCATGCGGTCGGTGTCAACCTCGTTCTTAGCGCACCCGAGGGTGATGTAGAGCACGGAGCCCAAAGGTGTATCCATGTTGGAGAGCGGTCCTTTCGAATGTTATTAGCGGTAGTTGGTGAACTGCAGCGGCTGGCCGTAGTCTTGGTCGCGCAGGAACTGGATCACCGTCTGAAGCGCATCCTTAGAGGCCGAGGTAACGCGCAGTTTATCGGCCTCGATGGTCACCTTGACCTTGAGCTTTTGATCCTTGATGTCCTTATTAATCTTCTTGGCGGTCGCCTGGTCAATGCCCTCGACGATATGGCCGAGCACGCGCACGGTACCGCCCGAAGCCGCCTGCGGCGCGTCCCAAGAGACAGCCTTAAGATCGATGCCGCGCTTGATGAGCTTAGAGCTCAGCACGTCAATGATCTGCTTGGAGACAAAATCGGCCGGGGCATTGATCGTAAAGAGCTTGTCGCCCTTCGAAAGCTCGATGGTGGCGCCGGAGTCCTTGAGGTCATAGCGCTGAGAGATCTCGCGGGTGGTCTGCTGGAAGGCGTTATCGACCTCCTGCATATTGACCTCGGACACAACGTCGAAGCTGGAATCTTTAGCCATGGTTCTTCCTTTCGGTACGGGGAGCCTTAGTAGCTGTCGTACGAATAGTCATCTGAATCGTTTGCAGTCTGGCCGTCGGATGCCGTGTCGGTGCCGTCGGTAGATTGGGCGTCGGTGCCGTCGGTAGACTGGGGGTCGGTGCCGTCGGCAGTATCGGTGCCGTCGGCACTCTCGCCGTCTTCGGAGTCAGTGGTCTCCTTCTTGGGAACGGTAATGGTCACGCGCGCCACGCCCGATGTCTTGGTGTCGTAGCGAACCTTTTCACCGTTCTTGGTAACCGTAACATCGGAGGGCTTGGACGTGGTGATCTCGATCGAGGACTCGGGCGTGTACTCCTGCTCAAAGGGACCGGTTGCCTGGGCGCCAAAGACCGATTTACCGTCGACCTTGACCTCGATCCAGGCGGTCTTGCCCTTGGCAACGGAGACCTTGACCTTGATGACCTCGTCCTCTTTCTTTTTCGCGTTCGCCTTGGCGGCATCGGAATCGGCAGAATCCGTCGCCTCGTCGGTGCCTTCATCCTCGTCAACAGATTCGGTCTTCTTGGAAGACTTCTTGGTCGTCGTCTTGGTGGCCGCGGGCGTCTCGGGCGTCGACTCGGGTGCAGAAGAGCCACAGCCACGCAGGAGGACCACGATGAGCAGAATCAACAAAAGCGCCACGGCACCGATGCCGGCGTAGATGATGCGCGGATCGAGTCCGTTGTTCTGGGAGACGCGCCCGCCGCTGCGTGCGCGACTGGAGCCGCCTCGCCCATTCCCCTGCGGCATACGGCCGCGACCGCTATCGGGACGACCACGATAGCCGCCTTGGCTCTGCGAGCCGCGCTGGCCAGAACGCGGCGCAAGCTCGCCACGGTTCTGATAGCCACGCTGGCCAGAGCGAGGCGCCGAAGAGCGCTGCCCGTAAGGCTGCGATTGCGAACGGAGGCGCGGCGTCACCTGCGTGGTATCGGCGTCGGCGTAACCACCGTGGGAACGCCCGGCAGAAACTCCGCGATAACCACGACCGGAGTAGCCACCGTCGCCGTAACCGGCGCGGGGATCGCGACTCAACCCGCGAGCGGCGGGAAGCGCACGGTCATCAGGCATGGGCGTACTGCGAAAGCGATCTCGCTGAGAACGAATCTCCTCGCTGGAGCCCGTCTCGGTGATATAGCCCGCCTGCGGAGGGCGCTGGCCGTACCGCGTCGAGCGACCACCCTGAACCATCAGAAAGCGTCCGTTATCGACAGACGAACGCGAGTTAACGTAGCCGGCAGCATCCTGAAAACGACCGCCCTGCTGCGAGGTCTCGCGTTCATATGCCATGAGGTCATCAAAATAAGCGTTGACGACCTCGCGCGGGTTAAGCCCCAAATAGCGAGCATAGCTCGAAATCATGCCCTGCGCATAGCCGCGCGGGGGCATCGATGCAAAGTTACCGGTCTCGAAAAACTCGATGATCTGCGGCCTGATTTTGATGGTGTTGGCGACCTGCTGGATGGAAAGGCCCATCCGGCGACGCTGCTCGAGCAGCATGTCACCAAAGCGTGCAGCCATCAGAATCCTCCAAACTCACGATCTTCACGTGCCATCTCGGCGTCGACAGACTCCAACGCGGCGAGCCCCTCCTCGTCCAACAGGACCTCGCGCGGCTTGGAACCATCGGGCGGGCCGACGACACCCTTTTCTTCCAGCATGTCCATAATACGCCCGGCGCGCGCATAGCCAACCTTGAGGCGGCGTTGCAGTCCAGATGTGGAGCCCAGCTGCGATTCCACCACAATATGGGCGGCCTCCCAGATAAGCGGGTCGTCATCTTGCGGATCGGCAACGCCCGTGCGAACAATGCCGCCACCAGCCATGGACATGGAAGCGGGCGCCACGGCAGACAGAATCTCCTCATGGTAGTCGGGCTCGCTTTGCGACTTAACGAACTCGACGATCTCGTTGATCTCGTCGTCCGAGACAAAACAGCCCTGGATACGGCGGGGTTTGCCCCAGTCGACCTTGGAGAACAGCATGTCGCCTAAACCGGTGAGCTTTTCGGCGCCCATCTGATCGATGATGACGCGGGAATCGATACCCGTAGCCACGTTAAAGGCGATACGGTTGGTGATGTTGGCCTTGATAAGGCCCGTCACCACATTGGAGCTGGGGCGCTGCGTAGCCACGATAAGGTGAATACCGGCGGCACGACCCAGCTGGGCGATACGGACGATCGAGGCCTCGACATCCTTGCCGGCGACCATCATCAGGTCCGAAAGCTCGTCGATGATGATGACCAGATAGGGCATCTTTTGCGGCGGGTTATCGTAATGCTCAAACTCGCCGGCGGCCTGCTTTTCGTTATAGGTCGAGATCTTGCGAACGTTGAGGCGCTCGAAGACCTTCAGGCGACGCTCCATCTCGGACACGGCCCACTGCAGCGCACTGGCCGCCTGCTTGGGCTCGGTCACCACGGGCACGTAGAGATGAGGCAGGCCGTTATAGCCCGCAAGCTCGACGCGCTTGGGGTCGACCATGATCAGGCGAACGTCCTCGGGAAGGGCGCGCATGAGCAGCGTCGTGATGATGGAGTTGATCATGACCGACTTACCCGAACCGGTGGTGCCGGCGATCAGCAGGTGGGGCATTTTGGCGAGGTCGGCGACAACCGGCGTGCCCTCGGCATCGCGACCGATGGCAAGCTCGAGCGGACCGCCCTTCACATAGGGAAGCACGTCGCCCAGGTTGACGTTCTGACGCTTACGATTGGGAATCTCGATACCAACGAGCGAGGTGCCAGGTATCGGCGCGAAGATGCGCACCGACTGGGCGGCAAGCGAAAGCGCGATATCGTCCTCGAGGCTCGAGATCTTGCTCACGCGCTCGCCCTCACCGGGCTGTAGCTTAAAGGTCGTGACCGTGGGGCCGGCAATCCAGCCGACAACGCGGGCGCTACGGCCAAACTCAAGCAAGGTGGACTGCAACGACTCGGCAGTCTGTTCCAGCTCCTTATCAGAAGACGCGGAGGACGCCGACTGCGGGTTGGCGTGCAGGATTTCGAGCGGTGGGAGCTTGAGGCCGTCCTCTTGTTCACCCTCGGCATCGGCAACGGTACCGTTCGCTCCCCCATCGCCGGCTGCAACAGGAACAGCAGAAGCCGTAGAGCTGGAGGCATCGGCAACCTTGGGATGCTTCAGGAAATCGGGGATCTGAGGAGCTGCCGAAACGGGATTCACGGCAAACGGCGGTTCGGACTCATCAGCCTTGTCCGGGTCGTCTTCCATCGAAAACTGTCCGGTGACCTGTCCTGCCTTGGCACGGCGACGCGGCAGCAAGGTTGTCTTGGCGGTCTCGAGCGGAGTCTCGTCGTCCTCGTCATCGCCCTCGGTGAGTTCGATTTCGCTATCGGACCAAGACGGGTCGGGCTCGCTCGTGTTGAGCTTGGGCGCGGCCTTGCCCTTCTTGGCATGGCGACGCGGCAGCAGCGTGGTCTTGGCTCGCTCGGCCTCCACGGCCTCGGACACGTCGACAAACGGGTCATCGTCCTCGTCGTCATCCAAAACAGGATCAACATCACCACCCATGACCGTGGTCACGGCGGCGTCAGTTCCCTTCTGGCGCAGAATGCTCAGGTGCGGACGGGCGACACCGGGAACCGACAGGGCCTCTTCATCGCCCCACGGGCTCGCATTGACATCGGCACGACGGCGCTCGGCAAAATCGGCAGCGCGATCGCGTGCGGAGCGCAAAACGCCGCCCACCGAAAAGCCAATAATGACCAAACCTACGACGACAAGCCCCAACAAGACAACCATGGCGATGGGTTTACCCAGGGCGTTTTGCAAGGTACTTGCGATAAAGGCGCCAATGTAGCCGCCCGACGCGGAAAGGTTCTGCGGCGTAAACATAAGGTCGCACGAGTCGGTCGTACCCGGCACCAACAGCGACAGGATAGAGACAATGGCCACAAAGACTACGGCGCCGCCCGCAACCGAGCGAATATTGAGCGGCGAGTCCTCACCCAAAAAGAGTGTAGCGGCAAACAGCAAGATGACGATCGGCAGCACGTAGGCGCCCAGGCCAAAGCCAAGGTGGTAGAAACCGGCAACCGCAGCTGTCACGGGCGCCGTTGCCGGGGAAATCACGGCGATAAAGGACGCAATCGCCAAAACGGCAATGACCACGCCGGCGATATCGCGATTGGCCGAAGGCTCGACCAAGGGCTCGAACTCATCGAACTCCGACTCGTGGCCCTGATTGGCACGCAGATGGGAACCGGCACCCTTAGCAGATGCCGGTTGGTTACTGGCCTTATTGCCTTTGGCGTTTTGTGCAGATCCGCGCGCCAAACTAAACCTCCATGACGACCGGGATGATCATCGGACGGGTGCGCGTGCGGCTCCAGATAAAGTTGGAGAGCGAATCGCGCACGGCCTTGCGAATGGCATCGGAGCCACTGCTGGTAAAGCTAAACTTGCCCTTCTCGATCGTCTTCATGATGGCTGCTGAGGCATCCTCGGAGAACTGGTCGTCGATGGCAAACGAAACACCGCGGCCCGAGAACTCGATAGCCTCGATCTTCTTATGCTTGAGCGAGACGATGGCAACGGCCGTGACCATACCGTCGTTGGCGAGCTTTTGGCGATCGCGCAGGACGATGGGGTCGGTGTCGCCGATGCGCAGACCGTCAACATAGACGACGCCGGACTCGACAGGCGTACCGCGCTTGACGATACCGCCACGCATCTCGAGCGTGTCGCCGTTATCGAGGATAAAGATGTGATCATCCTTAATGCCCATCTTACGGGCAAGCTGGGCATGGGCACGCAGATGCACGGCCTCGCCGTGAACCGGCATAAAGTAGGTGGGCTTGGCCATGGCCATCAGAAGCTTGAGCTCCTCCTGGCTGCCGTGGCCCGAGACATGGACGAGGGCACGATTCTTATCCCACACGTCGCAGCCGAGCTTTGCCAGGCTGTTGACGACCTGCTGCACGGCCTTCTCGTTGCCAGGAACGGGCGTAGCGGACAGGATGACGGTATCGCCCTCGTGGATGGAGAGCGTCTTGTGCTCGCCGTTGGCCATGCGGGACAGGGCCGACAGCGGCTCGCCCTGCGAACCGGTGCACATGACGACGATCTTGTCGTCGGGTAGGTTATCGATATCAAAGGCATCGAGGATATCGGCATCGTCGATGTTGAGGTAGCCAAGCTCGCGCGCCACGCGAGTGTTGGTGAGCATGGAACGTCCTGTCACGACGACCTTGCGGCCGCACTTGCGGGCAGCGTCGCAGATCTGCTGCAGGCGATGGATGTGGCTCGAGAACGACGCGACGAACACGCGGCCCGGGGCGTTCTTGATGGCATGCAGCAGGTTGGGGCCAACCTCGGCCTCGGACTTAGTAAAGCCGGGAACCGTGGCGTTGGTGGAGTCGGAAAGCAGCAGGTCGATACCCTGCTTGGCAAAGCGGCTGATGGCGGCATAGTCGGGCGTGACGCCGTCGATGGGCGTCTGGTCGAGCTTAAAGTCGCCCGTGTGCATAACGGTGCCCTGGTTGGTGCGAATAAACACGCCCAAAGCACCCGGAATGGAGTGCGTCATGGAGAAGAAATCGAGCGAGATGCCACCGAGATTGACGTGGCTGCCGCCCTTGACCTCACGGAACTTGGGCGCGCGAATGCGGAACTCGGAGAGCTTACCCTCGATAAAACCGAGCGTCAGCTTGCTCGAGAAGATGGGCACCTTGTTGTTGAGGTCCTGCAGCAGGTACGGAAGCGAACCGGTGTGGTCCTCGTGGCCGTGGGTGACAACGATACCGCGGAGCTTCTCCTCGTTCTCCAGGACATAGGTGTAGTCGGGAAGTACCAAGTCGATACCGGGCTGGGAGTCGTCGGGGAACATGAGACCGGCGTCGACGAGCACCATGTCGTCGCCGCACTCGAAGACCGTCATGTTCTTGCCGATGCCGTCAAGGCCGCCGAGCGGAATGATCTTCAAGGGAGATGATTTTTTAGCTGCCATAGGTTCGTGTGGTTTCCTTTCTTCGAAACGGGTCTGGAACAACCGACGGGGCGCTTCTGGCAAACCGACCGCCGGGAACGTACAAACATGCATCACAGAGTCGATGCAGTAACCACAGTATGATACCCATTTGCCCACCAACAGACCACCCATGCATCAAAGCCCCATCTGAACCGGTCTATCCCGCCGGTTTCCCGTGGGCGGCACTGATGAAGTTTCCTGCTCTACAGTCCTGCTCACGACGGAGGCCACATTAAGTGGCCTCCTGTTCGTGCGGAACTCGCGATAAACTTCATCAGTGCCCGCCCCACGGGAAACCTGCCAAAACAAGACAGGATTATTATGGTCGGTTTTATCTGGAAGATGCTGCTGCGGCTATCTACAGATCTGAAATCTGACTACTGAATAGACCGTCTAACTAAATAGCAAGCGGCATTAACCAGCCCTTTTGCTTGCGCCCGGGAGGGCCGTATATGAAGTTTATCGCGAGTTCCGCACGCAAAGGAAAGCACTTAATGTGCTTTCCGTCTTGCGCAGGACTGTAGAGCAGGAAACTTCATATGCGTCCCTCCCGGGCGCAAGCAAAAGGGCGACCCCTGTCCGGAGTCGCCCTTGTTGAGCTGCTTATGCGTAGCCGTTACTCGGCGTCGTGGTGACGGCGGGGTTTGCGGCCTCCGTTGTCGCCGGGACGGCGCGGACGGTCGCTGCGCTCGGAGCGCTCGCGACGCGGACGCTCACGGCGCTGGAAGTGCTCGCCATCGCCCTCGGAGGAACCCTCAGAGCGAGCCGGGGCCTCGGGCTTGTCGAGACGATCAAGCGAGATCTTGCCGCGATCGTCGACCTCGATGACGACGACCTTGACCTCGTCGCCCACGTTGAGAACGTCCTCGACCTTCTCCACGCGGCCCTTGGCGACGCGGGAGATGTGCAGCAGGCCGTCCTTGCCAGGCAGCAGGTTGACGAAGGCGCCGAAGGGCTGGATGGAGACCACGCGACCGGTGTACTCCTCGCCCGGCTCGGGAACCTTGATGATGAGCTTGATGCGCTCGACGGCCTGGTCGACGGACTCGCCGGTGCCGCCGACAAAGACGGTGCCGTCCTCCTGGATGTCGACCGAAGCGCCGGTCTCGTCCTGGATACCGCGGATGACCTTGCCGCCGGAGCCAATGACGTCGCGAATCTTATCGGTAGGAACCTGGATGGAGACGATGCGCGGAGCGGTGCTGCGTGTGGTGTGGCGCGGCTCGGGAATCACATCGAGCATCTTCTGCAGGATGAAGGCGCGACCCTCCTTGGCCTGCTGCAGGGCGCGGGCCAGGATGTCGAAGGTGAGGCCGGTGGCCTTGTTGTCCATCTGCAGAGCGGTGATGCCCTCGGTGGTACCGGTGACCTTAAAGTCCATGTCGCCCAGGAAGTCCTCGAGACCCTGGATGTCGGACAGGACCACGGTCTTGCCCTCCTCCTGGATCAGGCCCATGGCGATACCGGAGACCGGGCGCTTAATGGGCACGCCGCCGTCCATAAGGGCGAGCGTGGAGCCGCAGGTCGAAGCCATCGAAGAGGAGCCGTTGGACTCCATGACCTCGGAGACGACGCGGATGGCGTAGGGGAACTCGTTCTCGTCGGGGAGCACCGGGAGCAGGGCGCGCTCGGCAAGGTTGCCGTGGCCGATCTCGCGGCGCTTGGGGCTGCCCATGCGGCCGGTCTCGCCGGTGCAGAACGGCGGGAAGTTATAGTGGTGCATGTAGCGCTTGCCCTCGGTGGGCTCGATGGTATCAAGACGCTGGCCCTCGTTGAGCATACCGAGCGAAAGAACCGAGAGCACCTGGGTCTGGCCACGCTGGAACAGGCCGGAGCCGTGAACGAGCGGCAGATAGTTATCCTTCACCATGATGGGACGAATCTCATCGGCGGCACGGCCGTCGACGCGCTCACCAGTCTCGACGACCATGGTGCGCATGGCCTTCTTCTCGAGCTTCTTGAGCGCCACGGGGATCTCGCGCTCCCAAGCGGCCTGCTCCTCCTCGGTAAACTCGGCGCGGATGGACTCCTTCAGAGCCTCGACCTTACCGATACGAGAGAGCTTGTCGGCGTCGCGAAGGGCAGCTGCCATCTCGTCGTAGTGGGCAAAGATGCGCTCCTGGACCTCCTCGACGGGCTGGTCGAGCGGGTACTCCTTCTTGACGATGGGGCCGTTGACCTGCTCCCACTCGGCGACGAACTCGTCCTGGGCCTGGCAGAAGGCAGCAAGGGCCTCCTGGCCAAACTTCATGGCGGCGAGCATGTCGTCCTCGGAGATCTCCTCGGCGCCGGCCTCGACCATCGAGATGAAGTCGGCAGAGCCGCCCAGCTCCAGGTCCAGATCGGAGTTCTCGCGCTCCTCGTAGGTGGGGTTGACGATAAACTCGCCAGTCTCCACGTTACGGCCGATGCGCACGCAGGCAAGCGGGCCCTCGAAGGGCACGCCACCGAGCGTCATGGCCAGGGAAGCACCCATGACGTTGATGACGTCGAAGGGGTTGACCTGGTCGGCGACGAGCGAGGTGGCGACGATGTGCACCTCGTTGCGGAAGCCGTCCGGGAAACTCGGGCGGATCGGACGGTCGATCATGCGCGCGGTGAGCGTGGCCTTCTCGCTGGGACGGCCCTCACGCTTGAGGTAACCACCCGGGATGCGGCCAGCGGCGTACATCTTCTCGTTGAAGTCGACGGTCAGCGGGAAGAAGTCGTAGTTCTTGCGCTCCTTGGAGACGACCACGGTGTCGAGCATCGTGGTGTCGCCCTGCTTGACCAGGCAGGCGCCGGTGGCCTGCTTGGCAAGCTCGCCCGACTCAAAGGTGTAGGTCTTGCCGTACAGCTCAAAGGTCTTGGATACGAGTGTCATTGTTCTCCTTTACCCCACAGGCCCCTTGCCTGCGGGCTTCTCATGTGACGCGGGCCCCCTGCCCCCGCCACGCTTCAGAGCGTGATTGTTCGCGCCCTTACACAAAAAGAGCGCCCCGCTGCGCAGGACGCTCTTAGCATGTACAAATCCTTACTGGATGTTGTCGCGGATGCCCAGAGCCTTGATGAGCTCACGGTACTCGACGATGTCGTTCTTCTTAATGTAGGAGAGAAGACGACGACGACGGCCGACGAGCATGAGCAGGCCACGACGGGTGTGGAAGTCCTTCTGGTGGGACTTCATGTGCTCGGTCAGCTCCTTGATGCGCTCGGACAGGATGGCGACCTGAACCTTGGGGTTGCCGGTGTCGACCGGGGTGTTACCGAACTGGGCAGTCAGCTCCGCCTTGCGCTCTTTGGAAACAGTCATTGTTTCACCTTTCGTTTCTTGTCGCCCTCGGGCGACGCTATTCGCCTCGGACTGGGAAGCCGCCGGTGGAGCGAGCATCCAAGATCGAGGTACCAACAGGTCGGTATGTTACCACAAGCAGCCCACGCCTGCGCATCATCACCGACCCAACATGAATTCCATCGCACGGAGGCGCTGATCGGTATGAGTTGCCGCCCAGACATGCGAAAGCCCCAACAAAAAAGCGGCAGTATGGGGATCAACCCTCTCGGCCATGAGCGCATCGAAGGTCATGGACATGAGGGCGCGCAGCCACGCGACCTCACCGGTCGACACCAGCTCGGCACCCGGAACGCTCGACGCACACGACCCGCACATGAGACCGCCCGCCTGGGGCGAAAAATACGACAGCATGGGGTCTCCGCACAGCACGCAGGCCGAAAAATCGGGTCGGTAGCCAACGTGCGACAGCAGCTTAAACACATATGCCGCCACAAGTAGATCCATGTGCGCCGTGTCGATCCCGCTGCCCACCAGGGCAAGCGCTCGCTGCGTGATGGCAAAGGTAAACGGGTCCTCGGCGTCCTCAAACGAGCACACGCGCGCGACCTCGGCGATTGCGCTTGCGGCGCAAGTCGTCTCGTAATCGGGCGCTGCGCCGAGCGGCGCCTCCATAAGCTCGGCCTGCGAAACCACGTCAAGCGACCGTCCATGCGCGAGCAGCATATCGACGGTACAGAACAGCTCGCAGCGCGCAGCCAGGCGCCCACCGGGTTTGCGGGCGCCCTTTGCCACGGCGCGAACCTGCCGACCCCGTTCGTCAAGCATCGTCAGGATCAGGTCCGTCTCTTTGAGCTTCGTCTTGTCGAGGACGAGCGCCTTCGTGCGATATGTCCGGGAGCCTGCCATGCGCGCCGCGCGTCCTTAGTCCTCGGCGTTGTAGCCAAAGCGGCGAATCTGGGCCTCGTCGTCACGCCAGCCGGCCTTGACCTTCACGTCCAGCTCCAAAAAGACCTGCGTGCCAAAGATGCGCTCAAGATCGCGGCGAGCGTCGATACCGATATGTTTGATCATCTCGCCGCCCTTACCGATGATGATGCCCTTTTGGCCCTCGCGCTCGACGTAAATGGTAGCGTGCACGCGCAGCACCTTCTTGGTCTGCTCGAGCGCATCGCAGATCACGCCAACGGAGTGCGGGATCTCATCACGGGTGCGGCGCAAGACCTTCTCGCGCACAAACTCGGCAACGAGCGTCTCATCGGAAGCGTCGGTACCCATGTCCTCGGGGAACCAACGCGGACCCTCGGGCAAAAAGTGCGCAACGGTCTCGATAAAGGCATCGACGTTGAAGTTCTTGACCGACGACGTCACGATCTCGTCGTCATATTCCATAAGCTCGTGGGCGGCCTTAAGCTGCTCCATGACCTGTGCGGGGTCGGCCTCATCGGCCTTGGTGAGCACCAGGACCTTCTTGGAACGGGCATTCTTGACGCGCTCGGCAACCCAGGCGTCTCCCCTGCCGATCGGCTTGGTGGCATCAATCAAAAACGCGACGACATCGACATCGTTCAGCTCGAACAGCGCGCTCTTGTTGAGCTCGGACCCCAGGCCGTCCTTGGGCTTGTGAATACCCGGGGTATCGACAAAGACCAGCTGGTAGCCGGGGCGATTGACGACGGCGCGCATGCGACGGCGGGTGGTCTGGGCCACCGGCGAGGTGATGGCAACCTTTTTGCCATAGCAGGCGTTGAGCAGCGTGGACTTACCGGCGTTGGGACGGCCGACCAGGGCCACGAAGCCGCTGCGAAAACCGGGTTCCACGTCGCCAAAACCCGCGAGGCTCTCATCCTCGTCGCACAGGGCGTCGAGCTCCTCGTCGCTCATGCCCTCAAACGGATCGAATTCCTCGACATCCTCGCAATCCTCGGTCGCTTCGGCATCCACCGCATCCAGGGACTCGTCGTCCAGAGTTTCATCGAAAGGCTGCATATTGTCGGACATGAAAATCCCTTTCTAAATAAAGTCGAGCGCGTGGGCAAATACCAGCAATCCCACAATCGCGGCGGTGATGGAAAGTACGTATACGGAGGCGGCGGCGATATCCTTCGCACGCTTTGCCAGCGGATGGAGCTCCTGGGTCGCCAGGTCGACGATCGCCTCCATGGCGGTGTTGCACAGCTCGCCGTGAATCACCAAGCCACAGCAGATGATAACCGTGGCCCACTCGGCAATGTCGAGCCCCACGATGCAGCCGGCAATGACGGTGCACACGCCCGCCACGAGCATGACCTTAATGTTGCGCTCGGTCTTAACGGCGGTGACGAAGCCCTCCATGGCGTAGGAGAACGACTTTAAGAAGGACGGATGGTCCTTGTTCGATCCGGGAATCATAGACGGCTCCTGGTCGTGGGCGTGGTTGGTGATGGGGCCGACGTGGACCAGCTTGGGGTCCTCGCCGCGCTCGAGCGCCAGATCGCGCAAGATGGCGTCCTCGCGGGCCTCCATGACCTCGGCCTCGTCGTCCTCGATATGGTCATACCCCAGCAGGTGCAGCATGCCATGCACGAGCATCAGGCGGCACTCGTCGGTAGGGCTATTACCAAAGCCGGGGGCCTGGCGGGCAATGACCTCCGGGGCCAGGATAATATCGCCGAGCTCGAGCGTCTCGTCGGCGGGAATATCCTCGTCAAAGGCCGAGTCGCACTCAAACGAGAGGACATCGGTGGTACGGTCGATACCGCGCCACTCGTGGTTGAGCTCGTGCATTTCGTCCTCATCGACATACGAAAGGGAAATCTCAACTTCACGCTCAACGCCCTCGGCGGCAAGCACGACCTCGCAGATGTGCTCTACCTCCTGCGCGTCGAGCAGCGTATCGAGCTCGGCATCGTTGCTGATCAATACACTCAACGGGACTCCTTTCGGTCGTGCACGCGCTTATCGCGCACATCATCATAAGCATCGTATGCCTCGACGATACGCCCCACCAAGGCATGGCGCACCACGTCGGCACGCTCGAGGTGAGAAAATGCGACATCGTCGACACGGCCTAAAATCCGCTCAACGTCGGCAAGACCGCCGCGACGACCCACCAGGTCGCGCTGACTCAGGTCGCCGGTAATCACAAACTTGGAGTTAAAACCCAGGCGCGTCAGGAACATCTTCATCTGCTCGGGCGTGGTATTTTGCGCCTCGTCGAGCACCACGAAGGCATCGCTCAGCGTGCGGCCGCGCATGTAGGCAAGCGGGGCGATCTCAATCACGCCGCGCTCCATGAGCTCATCGGTGCGCTCGCGATCCATCATGTCAAAAAGGGCGTCGTAGAGCGGACGCATGTAGGGGTCAATCTTTTCCTCGAGGGTACCGGGCAAAAAGCCCAGATTCTCCCCCGCCTCGACAACCGGACGCGTCAAGATCAGACGGCCCACCTCGTGACGCTTGAGCGCGGCAACGGCGAGCGCCATGGCCAGATAGGTCTTACCGGTACCGGCGGGACCAAGGCCAAACGTGATGGTATGCGAGCGGATGGCATCCACGTAGCGCTTTTGGCCGAGCGTCTTGGGGCGAATGGCACGACCGCGATACGAAAGCAGCACATCATCGCGAAGCGACGTAGCCTCGTGCTCACCGTCGCGCAAGACGGCCAGGCAGCGAGAAACATCGTCGGCAGACAGCGTGCGTCCGGCGGCCGCCTCGCGAAAAGTATGGTCGAAAAAACGCGCCACGAGCTCGACCTCGTCCGGGTCACCGCTCACGGCGATGCTGTCGCCACGGACGACCACATGGGCACGAACCAAACTCTCGAGTGCACGAAGGACACCGTCGCCGGCGCCCAAAACGCGCGAGGGGTCAATACCCTCGGGAACGGTAAGTCTAATCTTCGAGGCTTCCATGAACCTCCCTGCGTGCATGGACCAAGCCGGAATCATCGACTCCGATGATAGCAACATCGAGCAGGCACGGGGCTGTGAGTCCACAGGTATCGTCAAGACGGGCATGATGGAACGAACCGAGCGTCAGGTTGTCGCCATACTCAAGCACGGCACGCTCGACGGTTCCCACGCGACGGCGAGCGTCGGCAATGGCGAGTTCCTGCGCCGCGGCCCTCATGCGGCGGCTACGCTCGGCCATAACCTCGGGCGGCACCTGGTCGGGCATATCGGCAGCAAGGGTACCGGGACGCTTGCTGTAGCGGAACACGTGCATACGCGAAAAGCCCACACGGCGACACAGTGCCAGCGACTCCTCAAACTCCTCGTCCGTCTCACCGGGAAAACCGACGATGACATCGCACGAAAGGGACACCTGAGGCAAGTTGGTGCGAATCATGCGCACCGTTTCCTCGAAGGCCTCGGCGCTATAGGGACGGCCCATGCGATGCAGTGTCCTGGTGCAGCCGGACTGCACGGGCAGGTGTAAAAACGGGGCGATGCGCTTCGGATAGCGCGCCATGACCTTAAGCAGGGACTCGGAGATATCCATGGGCTCGACCGAGGAAATGCGCACATGCGGAATGGACGTGCGCTCCATGATCGCCTCGAGCAGCTCATCGATCTCGACGTGTTCATCAGTCGCGCTCTTGCCATCGTAGGCGCCCAGGTTCACACCCGTCAGCACCACCTCGGGCACGCCGGCCTCCTGTGCCTCGCGAACTTGCTCGAGCACGGACTCGACCGGCACGGAGCGCTCGGGGCCGCGGGCCTTCCACACAATGCAATAGGTGCAACGATGGTTGCAGCCGTCCTGGATCTTCACGCCCAGACGCGAGCGACCGAGCGCGTCGACAACCTCGCCGTCGCTGCAGGCGGGAACGTCATCGGACTCAACGCCCAGCACCTCACAGACGCGTTCGGCGACATCGATCTTGGACGGCTCGGCGATCACGCGGTCCGAGAGCTCCAGCAGCTCCTCGGGATGCAGATTGACCACGCATCCGGTCACGACCACATAGGGCTCGTTTGGATAGGCCAGCGCATGGCGAACGGCCTTACGGGTCTTGGCCTCGGCCTCGCCCGTAACGGCACAGGTGTTAATGACGATCAGCTCAGCATCCTGAGGCTCCACCATCGCAAAGCCCAGGCGCATTAGATCGGCAGTGATACGGTCGGACTCAACCCGGTTGACACGGCAGCCGAGGTTGACGACAGAGATATGAGGTGCGAGCACGCGGGCTCCTTAATCGAGGATGTCGTCGAGGGCACTCTTGATACGGTCGGTCACCGACTTCTTACCGGATGCGACGTCATCGCCCATCTCGTCGGCAAAGGCGCGAAGCAGCTCGCGCTGCTTATTGGAAAGGTTCGTGGGGACGACCACACGCAGCTGCACGATCAGACGACCGCGCGAACCGCCACCGCCGATACGCGGCATGCCGTAATTGTTGACGCTCACGGTGTCGCCGTACTGGGCGCCAGCGGGGACGCACACCTTGACGACCTCGTCAGGCATAATGCCCTCGACCTCGATCTCGCATCCGAGCGCAGCCTGCGCAATCGAGATATCGCTCACGAGGTACAGGTCGTCGCCGTTGCGCTTAAAACGCTCGTGGTCGGCGACGCGCACGTTGACGATCAGGTCGCCCGACGGCTCGCCGCGAAGGCCGGCCTCGCCAAAACCGCTCACGCGCAGCTGGCGACCGGTCGAAACGCCGGCGGGAATATCGATATCGATCTTTTCGTGCGAAGGCGTGCGGCCCTGACCGTCACAGGTCTCGCAGGGATGGTCGATGACCGTGCCTTCGCCGTGGCAGTCGGGACAGGGCGAAGAGGACTGAACCTGGCCCAGGAAAGAACGCTGGACCGTCGTCACATAGCCCGTGCCGTGGCAGCGGCTGCACTGCTTTTCCTGTGCGCCCTCGGCCCTACCGGTGCCGTTGCAATCCTCGCAGGGGGCAAGGCGGTCATAGCTGATCGTCTTTTTGCAACCGAGTGCCGCCTCCTCAAGGGTCACCGAAAGGGAGATGGCCATATCGCGGCCGCGACGACGCTCACGGCGATTTCGGGCGCCACCGCCGGCACCGCCGCCAAAGAACGACGAGAAGAGGTCGTCCATGCCCATGCCACCAAAGATATCGTTGATGTCGACATAGCCAGAGCCACCGGGGCCGTCCGCGGTGCCGTAACGGTCGTAGTTAGCACGCTTCTGCTCGTCGGAAAGAACGGAATACGCCTCGTTGAGCTCTTTGAACTTGGCCTCGGCCTCGGGGTCGTCCGAAACGTCCGGGTGTACGGTACGGGCCTTCTTTAGAAACGCGCGCTTAATCGTCCGCGCGTCGGCATCCTTGTCGACGCCAAGTACCTCGTAGTAATCCCTATTTTCCGACACGACCGAATCCTTCCGACTTTCATTATTGTCACAGTGCGTCCTATACCCAAGCTGGGCCGGCCGCAAACAGAGGGGTTGATGTTATTGCATTGCGTAGGGCGAAAGCATGGCACGTTGCGAGCAGCTCGCAAACCAAACCGACACGAGCGCAAACATAAATCCGTTGGCAAAACCGTTGGCAAACTGCATCGCGCCGCGCTTCCACCACAGCAGGCTGCGGTGCAGCACGCCGTCCGAGACCACCATGAACAGGCCCATGGCAAACGGAATAAAGCACATCACGGCAAAGGCCGAGAACACGCCCGAGATGGCCGACAGCACCAAAAACGGCGCCACGATGCCCATCAGGTAAAAACCGGTACGGGCCTTGCCCTCCAGACGCTCGGCCTCGACATGAGCGCGGCCGACCAGATCGCCACCCGAGGCACCGTTGGTGCCGGCGTGACCCATGCCGCCAATGCGGACCTCGTCGCCATCGTGCGTACCGGCAGGAAACTCAATCGTCTGCTCGGAGGTCACACGGACACGGCCGCTGCCGCCGCAATCGGGGCAGGGGTCGGCGACGACCTTACCGGAACCGCCGCACTCGGGGCAGACCGACTGAAACGTGCCGGCACCGAACAGGAAGGACAGGTCGACATCGATGTGGCCGCGACCACCGCAGCTCGGACAGGTATGTGCATGCTCGGACGAAACAGAACCCGAGCCGCCACAGTGGCCACAGGTATCGAAGCGCGTATAGCGGACGGTCTTGCGGGCACCGCCCTTGGCCTCCTTAGCGTCGAGCTTGATATCGACGACCACGTTGGCGCCGTTCTCGGGATTATAGGCAGCCTGCCCGCGACGCGGCTGGCCCCAGGCGCCACCAAAGGGAAAGCCGCCCTCAAAGGGATTGCCATAGCCTGCGCTGCCGGCGTAGCCGCCGCCATAGGGCGAAGCCGTAGGAGCGCCGGCGAAGGGGTTGCCCGAGCGCATGGCGTCGTAGCGCGCACGCTTCTGCTCGTCCGAAAGCACGGCGTAGGCCTCGGAAACCTCTTTAAACTTTTCCTCGGCATCAGGTTCTTTGTTGACGTCCGGATGGAGCTTGCGGGCCTTTTGCTGGAAGGCCTTCTGTATATCACGCGAGGTGGCGTCCTTGGAGACACCCAAAATCTCGTAGTAATCTTTTTCGTTCATCGTCGCCATGCGCGGCAACCTCCTGCTCACAGCAGCGTATATATTGCGGTAATTCTACCCGAGCGGCCTAAGCTAGACCCCAAAACAGCTCGAACAGCACATTTCCATCGAGCCAGCCCAAGTGGGTGGGCGCTAAACGGGCGTGGGCACGACCTGCGATAACGTCTTTCGAGGCGACGCACCCCACATGCCCCTCGACATGGTCGGGCACCCAAGTGGCAAGGCCCAACTCGAGCGCACGGTCACAGGCCGCCGCCAGCTCGTCTGCAGCGATCACGCTTGCCGAGCGAACCAACAGATCGGACCCAATGCCACGCGTCATGCGGCAGGCGAGCATCAAATCCTCGGCCGCAGCATCGCGCTGCGACAGATACTCGGCATCAAACGTCGTCGCAGCATCGCCGCGTTGCACCAAGCGCACGCGATACGCATCGCCGCGAGCAGGCACGTCGGGAAACAGCCCGACCAAGCGATCGAAATCCTCGGCGTCGAGCATACCGGCGGCAGAGCGACCCAAGCCCAGATAGCCCTGTCCGGTCCAATAGGCAATGTTGTGGGCACACTCATGGCCGTCGAGCGCGTAGCTTGCCACCTCATACGGGTGATAGCCGGCCGCACCCAAGCACTCACGCGCCGCATCCATGCACGCAGCCTGAAAATCCTCGTCGGGCTCGAGCGACTCGTCGTGACACGCCATACGGTAGAGCGGCGTGCCTTCCTCGAGCGTGAGCGGGTACACCGATACATGATGCGGCGCTGCCGCCAACACGCCATCGAGCGTGCGCTGCCAGCTTACGGCGGTCTGCCCGGGAAGTCCGCACATCAGGTCGCAGGACACATCGAGCCCAGCGTCCTTAACCGTCGTGATGGCAGCGAGCGCCCGATCGGCATCGTGAATGCGACCGATGGCGGTAAGCTCGGCGTTATCGAGCGTTTGCACGCCCAGAGAGACGCGTGTGACACCAACCTCGGCGAGCGCAGTGGCAAGCTCGGCGGTCAGCGACTCAGGATTGGCCTCGCAGGTAAACTCAACGGGCTTACACCACGCAGAGATACGCCGGGCAAGTTCTACCAGACGCTCCCCCGCCAGCGACGGCGTGCCGCCGCCAACATAGACGGTGCGGATCTGTGCAAGCGCGCCTGCGTCGCCAAAGGCATCGAGGCGCGCATACAGCTGCCCAAAATAAGTATCGAGCGCAGCGCTCAGGTCGCACGGAGCAATACTGCGCGAGTCAAAGTCGCAGTACCGGCACTTTTGGGCGCAAAACGGCACATGCACGTACAGCGCAGTAACGGCCACCGTTAGGCCTCCAGCGGAAGAGCGGGCACCGACTCGCCGGCGGCAAGTGCGGCCTCGCAGGCCACCACATCGCGCTCGATATCATCGACCAATGCCATGAACTCCTCGTATGTGGAGCAACGCACCACCTGGGCGCGCCAGGCCGCAGCATGGGGCATGCCCTTTAGATACCAGCTCGCGTACGTACGTGCACGCGACATGAGCGGCAACAGCTCGTGCGTGAGCGTCAGGTGCTCGCGCAGGGCATCCAGGCGCTCGACGGAGCTGCGCACCGACACCGGTATGCCATCGAGCGCAAGGGCGCGGGCATCGCCGAACACCCAGGGGTTGCCATAGATACCGCGCGCGATGAACACGGCGCTGGCGCCGGAGTTGCGCAGATGCTCCGCGGCATCCTCGGCGCAGAACACGTCGCCCGAACCGATAACGGGAATCTCGACGGCGTCGGCCACCTCATCGACGACCGACCAATCGGCCTGGCCCGTATAGAGCTGCGTGGCACAGCGACCATGTACCGCCACCGCAGCGGCCCCTGCCCCCTCGAGCATCTGGGCAAACGTCGCGGCATTGCGGTCTTCGGCGTAAAAGCCCTTGCGGATTTTTACGGTCACGGGCACGTGCGCCGCGCCCACCGCTGCCTCAACGATCTTCTCTGCCAGATCGGGCGTGCGCATAAGCGCCGAGCCCTCGCCCTTGGTGACGACCTTGCGAGCCGGGCAGGCCATGTTGATGTCGATCAGCGACAGGCGATCGCCAACGCGCTCCTCGACAGCAGCGACGGCGCTCGCAAACTGATCGGGCTTGGAGCCAAAGAGCTGTACGCAAATCTGCTGCTCCTCGTCAGCCGGTAGCACCAGGCGCCAGGTCTTGTTGCTGGCATAGGCAAGGCCCGCCACGCTCACCATCTCGCTGTAGGCAAGGTTGGCACCGCGGCGACGACACATGATGCGATAGGCGGGATCGGTCACGCCGGCCATGGGAGCCATAAGGAACGGCTGCTCGGCATAGGCACCCAGCAGCCGCGTACTGTATTCAGAAAGCGCCATGGACCTACTCGTCCACCTTGAGGATCGCCATAAAGGCCTCCTGCGGGACCTCGACCGAGCCGATGGCCTTCATACGCTTCTTGCCCTCTTTCTGTTTCTCGAGCAACTTGCGCTTACGCGAGATATCACCGCCATAGCACTTGGCCAAAACGTCCTTGCGGCGCGCCTTGACGGTGGAGCGGGCGATGATCTTGTTGCCGATGGCGCCCTGAATAGGTACCTCGAACAGCTGACGCGGAATAATTTCCTTGAGCTTGTCGCACAGACCGCGGGCCAGGCCATAGGCCTTGTCCTTGTGCACGATAAACGAAAGCGCGTCCACCTCGTCGCCCGAAAGCAGGATATCGAGCTTGACGAGCTCGGAGGGGCGATATTCGTTGAACTCGTAGTCGAGCGAGGCATAGCCCTTGGTACGGCTCTTGAGCTGGTCAAAGAAGTCCAAGATAAGCTCGGCGAGCGGCATGTCGAAGCGCATCTCGACCGATTTGCTCGTCAGGTGGATCATATCGGTCGTAACGCCGCGGTGCTCGATAGCGAGCTGCATGACGGCACCCGTATACTCGGGCGGGCAGATAATCTTGGCTTTAAGGTAGGGCTCCTCGATGCGCTCGATACGCGTAGCCTCGGGCAGATCCTGTGGGCTGCGGACATCAATCATCTCACCGTCAGTCTTGTAGACGTGATAGTCCACCGAAGGGCTCGTGGCAATGAGGTCCAGGTTGAACTCGCGCTCCAGGCGCTCCTTGACGACCTCCATGTGCAGCAGGCCCAAGAAGCCCACGCGGAAACCAAAGCCGAGCGCCACCGAGGTCTCGGGCTCCCACACCAACGACGGGTCGTTGACATGCAGCTTATCGAGAGCGTCGCGCAGATTCTCGTAATCCTTGTTGTCGATCGGGAACAAACCCGTGTAGACCATGGGCTTAGCCTCGCGGTAACCGGGAAGCGGCTCGGGGCAGGGATTCGACGCCCACGTGAGGGTATCGCCCACGTGCACGGCCTCGGGATCCTTCAGACCCGTGACCACGTAGCCCACCTCGCCGACCGTCAGTGCGTCGACCGGCGTCTCGGCGGGACGCTTGACGCCCACGCCGTCGACCAAGAAGTCGCCCTCGGCCTGCATCATGCGCAGGGTATCGCCCTTCTTGATGGAGCCGTCGAAGACGCGGACCGTGGCAACGACGCCGCGGTACTCATCGAAGTAAGAATCCAGGATAAGTGCCTTGAGCGGAGCGTTCGCATCGCCCTTTGGCGGTGAGATCAAAAAGACGATGGACTCCAGCAGGTCGTGAATGCCCTCGCCGGTCTTGCCCGATACGCATACGGCATCGTCGGCAGGAATCGCCAGGTCATCCTCGATCTCGGTCTTAACCTCGTCGGGGTGTGCCGACGGCAGGTCGATCTTGTTAATGGCGGGCACGATATCCAGGTTGGCGTTCATGGCGAGCGTCGCGTTGGAGACGGTCTGTGCCTCGACGCCCTGCGTGGCGTCGACGACGAGCACCGCACCCTCGCAGGCGGCCAGCGAACGCGAGACCTCGTAGGTAAAGTCAACGTGGCCCGGCGTATCGATCAGGTTGAACTGATACGTCTCACCATCGTCGGCGTCATAGGAAACGCGAACGGCATTGGACTTGATCGTGATGCCGCGCTCGCGCTCGATATCCATGGTGTCGAGCAGCTGCGACTCCATGTCGCGCTCGTCAACGGTATGGGTGAGCTCGAGGATGCGGTCACTGATCGTGGACTTGCCATGGTCGATGTGCGCAACGATCGAGAAGTTGCGGATGTGGGAAATGTCAATTGAAGTATTCATGCGGACTATCTTACCCGAGCGGTACAAAAAATGGAGCCTGTTCCATAAAACAGGCTCCATTTATGCGCGTAATCTGTGTGGTGTGAAATTTACAACTTAGGCGTTGATGCTGTTCACGAGCTTGGCAAGACCGGACTTGCGGTTGGAAGCCTGGTTCTTGTGGATAACATGCTTGGCGGCAGCCATGTCGAGACGCTTGGTGACGGTCTTGAGGGCAGCCTGGGCCTTCTCGGCGTCGCCCTCGGCGACGGCGGACTGGACGTGCTTGGTCAGCGTCTTGAGCTCGGACTTGACAGCCTTGTTACGCATGCGAGCTGCCTCATTGGTGCGGATACGCTTCTTCTGAGACTTGATGTTTGCCACTTCTGGAGTTCCTTTCGAGTTCCTTGCAAAAAATGTATGACACCTCTGAGACACGGTGAGGTCATGCAAGCGCCTACTATAGCACGCTCCCCCTCAAAGGGATAGAACGAATTTGTCAAATAGGCAGGTATCATCACGATTTTCTCAAGATGTTCGTAATCCAGAGCAAAAGCGCGGTCTCCGAATCAGCCGAACCCTTGAGCGCGAGCTCCACATCGACGGCACCCTCGAGCGCGGCAACGAGCTCGGTCATCGAAAAACGACGGGCCCAGGTAAGGTGATTTTTGACCTGCCAGGCCTGAAGCTTGAGCGTCGCGGCCAGCTCACGACCCTGTCCACGCGCATCGAGTGCCTTGGCGACGATAAGCTCGCGAATGCGCCCGCACAGCAGCGTGTAGGTCCACACATAGCTCTTGGCGGGCAGTAGATTGAAGAGCTCAAGCGAGCGGCGCATGTCACGGGCCGAGACCGCATTGAGAAAATCCCAGGGCTGGACTTCGGCCGTGCGCACGATCCAGCGTTCCACATCGGCAAGCTCAATTTGCGGCGCCTCGACCATCTGGGCAAGCTTGGCCAAGTCGTTATCGAGCATGCGAGTGTTCTCACCCGAGCGCGAAACGAGCTCCTCGGCGGCCGCCGTCGAGATGGACTTTCCGTGCTGCGTCGCCATCTGCTGCACGCGGCGCGGGAGCTCCCAGCGTTTGGTGCCCGAACAGTCGATCACGGCCTTCTTGTCAATCTTGGCGATTGCCTTATACAGGCGCGTATTCTTGGCAAGTGAGTCGGCAATAATGAGACAGACCGTCGTGGGGCTGGGACTTGCGAGGTACTCGACAAGCGGTTCCGAGACCGCCTTGGCAAGCTTGGAGCAGCCGTCGAGGATCACCAGGCGAAACTCGCTGCCCATGGGAAAGGTATTGAGCGAGCCGATGATCGACTCGATATCGGGATCTTTCGTCATGTCGCGTTCATCGAGGTTGAACTCAACCATACCCGACTTTTCCAAGCGAGCTTTCATACGCGAGACGGCGTGGTCGCGCTTGACCCCATCGGTACCGACGATCAGATATGCCGGCAGCAGACCGGTTTCGGACATTGCGCTCCCCTCTCGCAGGCTCTCGTGTTTGTACCGTGCCATTTTAGCCCAGGGGTTGGTCCCGCGCCAACGACGGCATCACGGCCGCTGGCATCGCATGGCAAAGCCCTTCGCGGTCGGCGTGACGGTAATGTCGCCGTGTTCGATGGTGCATGCGAACGCACCACCCGCTTCCTTAACTGCATCGATGCAGGCATCCGACGGATGGCCGTAACGATTCCCCTCGCCGGCGCTCGCGATAGAGAACTCGGGCTTAAGCGTGCCCAGCAGGTCTGTGTCGACGGAAACTTTTGAGCCATGATGCCCCAGCTTGAGCACATCGATATCTCCCACCTCCTGTACAAACTCGCGCTCCTGATCGAGCTCGGCGTCACCAGTAAGGAGCACGCGCAGGCTCTTACCTTCCTGAGCGTAGGAGAGCAGCAAAACAAGAGAGTCCTCATTGCCCTCGCCATCCACCGTGTCAAACGGCCACATCACACGAGCCCGAAATGCGCCGATATCGACCGTGTCTCCGCGAGCCACCTGCCGATACGTTACACCCGGGCGATTCAGGACCTCAGTAGGCGCGCCGTCAAGTGCATCGACCGCGACCGCAATGGTTCCAACCGAAAAACGATCGAGTACGCCGGGAAGACCGCCCCAATGGTCTTCGTCCCAATGCGTCACGAAGACGGCGTCGATATGGTGGACGTTATTGCGAACCAACGCCGACACCACGCGGTCATCGAGCCCACAGTCGACGAGTGCCACGGCGCCACCCTGACGAACCAGAATCGCATCGGCCTGGCCAACATCGAGGACCGTTACCGAAGGCGGCGCACATCGATCCCAATAGACATACGGAACACCCGCTGCGAGCATTAAACACAGCAGCCCCGCTGCCATGCTCCGCGCGCGGGGGCGTGGCCACCAGACCAAGAGGGCCACCAGCGCGAACGGCACCACATATACCAAGGGCGTATCGGACGGCACGCTTACGGATGCGCCCGGAACGGCAGCAAAGAGCTGCTCAAAGAACAGCGCACAGCGGGCGACAATCATGGGCACCACGAGCGCCCCGTGACGCAGCAGCGGCACAAGCGAGCAGGGCACCAGCACAACCGATACAGCGAGCAGCACGCTTATCACCGGACCGATCACGGCATTTGCAAGTGGGGCAATGAGCGAAAACGTCTCAAATGCGGGAATCGTAACGGGAAGTGTCGCCAGCTGCGAGCACAGCGTGACAGACAAAACGCTGGCGACACCCGATGGCATGCCCAGCTCGCCCAAGGCGTAGGTGGCGTAGGGGCAAAAACAAAGGATGGCAAAAACACTGACGCACGAAAGCTGAAAACCCATTTCGAACAGCACTGTCGGCCTGAGCAACACAAAGATTGCCATGGTCAAAAATAGAGCCGAGAGGCCATGCTGACGACGCCCGGCGCCGTTGGCGACAAGCGACGCCGCCACCATAGAGCACGCGCGCACGGCCGAGGGAGAAGCGCCCGTAAAAACGGCATAGGCAGCGAGGGCCAGCACCAACAGCCCCCGCTGCAGCCCACGAGAGAGGCGTGTCTGTTGCAGGGCGCTCTCAATCACAAACCCCACGATGGCAAGATGACTACCCGAGACAGCGATAAGATGTGCGGTGCCCGTTACCGAAAACCAATCGCCCGCCGGCTGGGCACGCAGCTCGGCCGAGCGTCCGCAGACAACGCCGGCAATGAGCGAACGCGCTGGATCGGTCGCGGGCGCGATAACGGCAAGGAGCTCGTTTCGAAGCCAAGACAACGGGCCTGGAGGGCCCTCGTCGATCGATACCAACCGGACGACTTTAACCTTTCGAAGCTCGCCCCGAAGCACGCGTGAGCGCCCATACGCATCATTCTCAAAGCGCGAAATTCGACCGATAGCACGTACATGCGAACCGGCGCCAAGCTCACGATCACACGACAGCCGTACCTGACCCAAACGCTTTTCGCCCGCATACGCATCGCAGGTATAGGAGTACGCACCGTCATTGATGGACGGGTCGCCGCGCACAACAAACTCGAGACTGCTCGCAGCCCGATTATCCAGTGCCGTCGATGCGCGCAGCGCCCCTATCGCCCAACCCGCGGACACGACCGCCCCCGCCGCGAGGCCAAGGGCCGCGGCATACAGCCATCGCCTCCACCGCACATGACGCATACAGAACCGGGCCAAAACGATGCACGCCGCAGCCGCAACGGGAATGGCCATAAACAAAGTGACGGGCGCTGCCCGCCCTCCCAGCAGCACATCGGCTGCCGCGTTAAGCACCAAGCCACAGCTTGCACACAAGCCGGCACAAAGGGCCATCGTCCACGGCATCAAGGGGCGCGGTGGCATCACATGCTCGCGCTCGATCGCACTCATACGCAGATGCAATCTTTAATTTTGGCGAGCTTCTTCTCACCGATCCCCGATACGCGCATAAGGTCATCAACCGAGGCAAAGGCCCCGTTTTGCGTCCGTTCGTCGATAATTGACTGGGCCATAGAAGGCCCGATGCCCGAAAGCGTCTGCAGCTCCGCCGCACTTGCCGTATTGATGTTCACGAGCCCCGACGAAGACCCCGCACCAGGAGTCGTGGCAGCACCGCTTTCGGCCCCGCCGACTGCCGCAGCCGTTTGCTGCTCCCCTACCGTCGGCACATAGATCTTTTGTCCATCGGTGATCTTGGACGCACGATTAAGCCCTGTCACATCCGCCTCGGCCGTGAGCCCTCCGGCAGCATCGATCGCCTGGGATACCCGTGCTCCATCTTTGAGTCGGTACACGCCAGGCCTCGCAACGGCGCCATCAACATCGACGTACACCTCGGCAGCAGAGGAGCTGTTGGCAGACGACTCATCGGCATCGTCAGGTGAGGTATCCCCGGCCCCGTGCACACCCGAGGCGCTCGACTCATCACTACGCTCAAACGATACGCTGCTGGAGTGGCCGCCAAAACTTGCCATCGCCAAGCCGCTCGCGGCGGCAATAACAACCAGAATCGCCACGACCACCGCCTTATGGCCGAGCAGCTTTTCTGCCCAGCGATCCATACGTTTAACCCGTTCGTGTTGCTCGCGCTGCGCCATAGCAAACACCTCCCAACACCATCGTGTCAGGAAACGAACGCCGCAGCCTCCGCACGCCCACACCGGTTTTCGCGGTCAAACCAAAAGCTGACCAAAACCTTGCGGAAAAGTGTCCATGTATTCAGGCACACGTCGACAAATGAACCGTTTATCGCCTAATGCCCAGATACAAAAAGACCGACGATGCAAAATCACCGCCGGTCTATACACAACATTATTCGTGATCTTGGTAAATCTCACGTGGAGCGAGCTCGGAATGTTTGCGTTTTAAGGTCTTAGGGGCCTTATACGTGTTGCTCTCGAAGTCGATATACTCGGTCTGTTTGAGCAAACGCTCAATCATCTCCTCGTGATCGAACAGCTCCCAAGCCTCGTGCACGGCATCGGGTTTGGCGTGCGTCTCGGGGCGGCGCGGCATAAAAAGCGTGCAGCAATCGGGAGCAGCCTCGGTCGAGATATCGAAGGTACCGATTTCCTCAGCGCGTGCGATGATCTCCTGCTTGTCCGAACCGATCAACGGACGGAACACGGGGATCTTCACGGCCTCGTTGACGGCCATGATGTTCTCGAGCGTCTGGGAGGCAACCTGACCGAGCGATTCGCCGGTCACGATAGCCTTGGCGCCCTCGATATGCGCAATGCGCTCGGCAACCGAATACATAATGCGACGGTACATGATCACGCGCAGGTTGCTGGGGCAGGTCACCGAGATCTCGCGCTGGCAGTCGCCAAACGGGACAACGTACAGGCGACCGATCTGAACGCCCGGCTCAAGCGCACGGATGATGTCCTGCACCAAATACTCGCTCGTATCGGGCGTCTGCGGACGGCCGGAGAAATGTACCGGCACGCACACCGCGCCGCGACGCGCGAGCATCCAGGTCGCAACCGGAGAATCGATGCCCGACGACAGAAGCGTCACGACCTTGCCGGCAGAACCCACCGGCAGACCGCCCACGCCGCGCTCGGAGCGTGCGTACACGTAAACGCTACCCTGGACCACCAGCACGTGCACCATTGCGTCGGGGTCGTGCATCTGGACCTTTTTATCGGGAAACGCCTCGCACAACACCTCTCCCACCTGACGATTGATATCAATCGAGGTGAGCTCGTAGTCGGTGTTCGAGCGCTTGGCATGCACCTTAAACGACTCAAAGGGACCAAACTCGCGCAGCGCCTTCACGGCGGCGGCGCAGTACTCCTGCGGGTCGCGGTTCGTGTGATATGCCAGGGACACGCGAGCAACGCCGGGGACGGTGCGAATGACGCGCGCCGCCTCGTCGGCCTGATGCTCGTTAAAGGTCACGAGGATATAACCGGAAATTCGAGACACGGCATTCACGGAAAAGGCGGCCAAGGCCGCCTTGATGTTATCCATGAGGATATGCTCAAAATGTGCGCGGTTCTTGCCCTTCAGTCCAACCTCGTGATAGTGGACCAGGCAGACGCGGGCTGCCATTTAGGCTTCAGCAACCTTGTGGCCGAGCGCCTTCTCGTAACGGGCCTCGTCGTAGGAGATATCGCCGTCGACAATCTCGTCCATAGCCATCGAGATGGTATCGGCGCCGGAAAGCGCAATGGTGATGTCGTCGACATCCTGGACGGCGAGCACGCGGTTGTGCTGGCCACGCAGCATGCTGTTAATGTCGCAGGCGCGCTTGGAGGCAAGCGAGGCGAGCAGGAAGCGGTTGTGATCGGTCTTCTCCAGAAGATCGTCAATGCAAGGCTTTACAACGGACACGGACCTCAGATCCTTTCATGCATATCGAGAACGCGAACGAGCTCATCGGTCGCGCGGTCGAGATCGTCATTAACCACGACGTCGTCGTAGCGGTCGGCAAGGGCAAGCTCATGGGCGGCGTTTGCCATACGCAGCTCGATCGTCTCGGGCGTCTCGGTACCGCGACCGACCAGACGCTCGCGGAGCACCTCGAGCGAAGGCGGCTTGATAAAAATCAGCACGGCCTCGGGGAAACGCTCCTTGACCTGCAAGGCACCCTGGACATCGATCTCCAAGATTAGAGACGAACCAGAGGCAAGCTTGGATGTAACCTCGCTCACCAAGGTGCCGTAGCAGTTACCGTGGACCTCGGCCCACTCAACAAACTCGCCGTTTGCCACGCGGCGGTCGAACTCCTCGCGCGTCAGAAAAAAGTAATTGACGCCGTCGACCTCGCCTTTGCGTGGGGCTCGCGTGGTAGCCGAAACCGTCAGGCCCAAGTTAGAGCGACGCTCGCGCACACGAGTGACGAGCGTGCCCTTGCCTGCACCTGACGGTCCAGAAATCACAAAGAGCTTTGAATCCTGAGCGCTCACTTATTTGGTCAGCTGCTCGAGGAGCTGCTCGCGCTGACGGACACCGAGGCCCTGGACGCGACGGGTAGCGGAGATGCCGAGCTCCTCCATGATCTTGGCGGCCTTGGCCTTGCCATAACCGGGCAGGGACTCGATGAGGGTGGAAACCTTCATGCGGGAAGCGATGGGGTCATCGGAGTTGAGCACGGACTCGAGGGACTTCTCGCCCTTCTTGATCTGCTCGCGAAGCTCAGCGCGGGCGTGACGTGCGGCAGCAGCCTTCTCAAGAGCCTGCTTGCGCTGCTCGTCGGTAAGCTGAGGGAGTGCCATTCGAACCTCCAAATAGTTGGGTTATATCTGATGCAATAATTGGCATTTTAGCACGTCAAACGCACTAAATGCCCGATCGACGGCATCATAGGTTAGACGATACCTGCGAAAAGTGCAATATACGCAGGTCAAAGTTGAGCCCCTGACCTGCGATTCCACACAAAGGATGGGAAAGTTTTCGCAGGCACAGGGGCTAATTTGTGCTAATGAGACCCAAAAGTGGTGACTTGAGGGAATCTTTTAGGCGACGTTTTCGACCAGCTCGGCAACGATAGCGTCAAATGCGGCAACCGGGTCGTCGGCACCGGTGATGGGTCGGCCCACCACGATGTGGCTCGCACCGCGCTCGATAGCCTGGGAAGGCGTCGCCACGCGGGATTGATCGCCCAGGGCGGCACCCACCGGACGCACGCCCGGAGTCACAATGAGGGCATCGGGGCCCAGCAGCTCGCGCATGTCATGGGCCTCCATCGGCGAGCACACGATGCCGTCGATGCCGTTAGCCTGGGCAAGCTTTGCCAGGCGGGCGGCCTCCTCGGCCACGGGCGACTCGACACCGATCTCGGTCAGCGCATCCTGGTTCATGCTCGTGAGCACGGTAATGGCAACGAGCTTGGCGCGGTCCTCGCGAGCCTCCTCGGCACCCTCGCGGCAGGCAGCGAGCATAGCGCCCGAGCCCAGACCGTGGACCGAAAGCAGGTCGGCACCGGCAAGCGAGGCGGAACGGGCGGCACCGCGCACCTGATGCGGAATGTCATGGAACTTGAGGTCGAGGAAGACCTTAAAGCCCAGGTCCTTGAACGTCTTGACGATCTCGGGGCCCTCAGCGTAATAGAGCGTCATGCCCACCTTGAGCCAAGCAGCATGACCAGAAAGTTCATGGGCGAGCTCAAGCGCACGCTCACGGTCGCAGTCGAGGGCAACGATAACGCGGTCGCGGGCATCGGTCTCTAGCATTCGAAAGCACCTACCAGCTCGTTGATGTCCTTCACGCCCTGGGACTCCGCCCAGGCCTCGAGCTCGTGCGCGATCTTGAGCGAAGCGCACGGATCGACGAAGTTGGCCATGCCGACCGACACGCAGGTGGCGCCAGCCAGGATAAACTCGGCCGCATCTTCGCCCGTCATGACACCGCCGACGCCGTTGATGGGGATATCGACGGCCTGAGCGACCTCCCAGACCATGCGCACGGCAATGTGGTGGCACAGCGGGCCCGAAAGGCCGCCCTTGGGCTTGGCCACACGGGACTTGCGGGTGTGCACGTCGATGGCCATGCCCTGGATGGAGTTAATGACCGAAAGGCCATCGGCTCCCGCGGCCTCGAGAGCCTTGGCAATCTCGGCGACGTTAACCGGAGCCATCTTTACGAACAGCGGCTTATCGGTCACCTTACGGCAGGCAGCCATAACGGCAGAGGCGCCCTCGGGCGAGGAGCCCATGGCGGCACCGCCGGCGGCAATATTGGGGCAGCTGACGTTGATCTCGTAGCCGGCAGCCCAGGGGCACAGCTCGACATACATCTCGAGCGCGCGGACAAACTCGTCAACGGAGTGACCGGCGACCTGGCAGATGACCTGGCAACCGTCCTTGGAGAGCTGCTCGAGCCACGGACCGGACTCACGGGCAAAGGCAGCCACGCCGGGGTTCTGAAGGCCCACGGAGTTGATCATGCCGCCCGGGATCTCGGCCATGCGGGGCGCGGGGTTGCCGGGCCAGGGCTCGGCAGCACAACCCTTGGTGGTGATGGCGCCCAGCTGGGAGACATCAAAGAAGTTCTGGAACTGCCATCCGTAGCCAAAGGTACCGGCTGCGGTGTTGATGGGGTTTTGCATCTTGACGCCGCCGAAATCGACGGCCATGTTCACGGTACCCACTAGAAGACCACCACCTTGGAAGCATCAAACACGGGGCCGCACATGCAGGCGCCCTTCATACCGTCGACCGTCTCGACATTGCAGGTGTTGCAGGCGCCAAAGCCGCAGCTCATCATGCGCTCGAGCGACACCTCGCAGTACGCACCGACCTCGGCGGCAGCGGCGGCGACCTTCTTCATCATGACGGCGGGACCGCAGCTGGCCACGTAGTCGTAGCCGCCCTCGCCAAGCAGCTCGGCGGCAGGATCGGTGCAGAAGCCGTGCGTGCCAAGCGAGCCGTCGTCGGTGCACACGTTGACCGTGGCTCCCAGAGCGCGGAACTCATCGATGCCCACGGCCTTGGACGCGGTGCTAAAGCCCAGGCACACGTCGACGGCCACACCCTGCTCGGCAAGCTTGCCGGCAAGGCACAGCACGGGCGGAACGCCAATGCCGCCAGCGACGAGCAGCGCCTTCCTGGTGCCCTCGGGCACGAGCCAGCCGCGGCCGCCGGGGCCCAACAGATTAGAGGTGGAACCGGGAGCCATCTGCGACAGACGGCGGGTATCGTCGCCCACGACGGCGTACCACAGCTCAACGGTGCCGGCCTCGGCGTCGGCGCGGTAGTAGCTCAGAGGCACGCGAAGCAGCGAGGACGCATCGCCGGGCACGGCGATGTTCACAAACTGACCGGGCTTGAGCGCGCTTGCAAGCTTGGGGGCCGAGATGACGAGCGAGAAGATGCCGTCGGCGATCTCCCGGTTCGAGACGACCTCGAAGTCGTGCATGCGTGCAGTGGAAGGTGTGGGCATAGACGCTCCAATCCCCCATGCGGTTGCATGGTCTAAACGAATAGAAAGCGCGGCACCGCAAGGGCGCCGCGCACAAAAGCGATAAGGCTATGCTAGCAGATGCAGCCGTCGGCAAGCGTCTGTTTACCGCCGACAAACACATCGGTGGCACGACCGGTAAGCGTGCGACCGGCGAAGCCGGAGTTCTCGGCACGCGACTCGTAACCGCCCTCGCCAACCGTCCAGGTTGCGGCGGGGTCGAACACGGTCAGGTCAGCAACGGAGCCCGCCTTGACCTGAACCTGGTCGAGGCCCAGGATCTCACGCGGTTTGATGGCCATGAGCTCGACCATGCGGCCCACGCTCATCTTGCCCGTGTTGACCAGCTCGGTGAGCACGAGCGACAGCGAGGTCTCGAGGCCGATCATGCCAAAGGGTGCGAGCTCGAACTCGCGGGCCTTCTCCCACGGAGTGTGCGGAGCGTGATCGGTGACGATAACATCGACGGTACCGTCGATGACACCCTGACGGATGGCCTCGGCGTCCTCGTCGGTGCGCAGCGGCGGATTGACCTTGAGCGAGGTGTTGTAGGTCTCGTCCAGGTCGTTCTCGGTCAGGAACATGTGGTGCGGGGTGGCCTCGCAGGTAACCTGAACGCCAGCGGCCTTACCGGCACGCACGATCTCCAGGCCATGGGCGGTAGAGATGTGCTGGATGTGCAGCTTGGCACCGGTCAGCTTGGCGATCTCGATGTCGCGAGCGATCTGGAGCTCCTCGCCGGCAGCCGGCCAGCCCTCGAGAGCCAGACGGGTCGAGACCTTGCCCTCGTTGATCTGGCCGTGGCCGACCAGGTCCTCGTCCTGGCAGTGGCTCATAAAGACCTTGCCGAACATCTTGCCGTAGTCCATGCAGCGACGGAGCATGCCCGCGCCCTGCACGCCGCGACCGTCGTCGGTAAAGGCAACGGCGCCGTGGGCGACCATATCGCCCATCTCGGACATGGCCTCGCCCTTAAGACCGCGGGTCATGGCGCCCGACGGATAGACGCGGCAGTGACCGACCTCGGCAGCGCGGGACTTGACGAACTCCACGACGGTGCCGTTATCGGTGACGGGATCGGTGTTGGGCATGGCGCACACGCCGGTGAAGCCGCCCTTGGCAGCTGCGCGGGTACCGCTCTCGATGTCCTCTTTGACCTCGTAGCCGGGCTCGCGAAGGTGAACGTGCATATCCACCAGGCCGGGGACGAGGTACTTGCCGGAAAGGTCGCGGACCTCGGCTCCCTCGACGGCGAGATTCTCGCCGACCTCGGCGATCTTGTCGCCGTCAATCAGGACGTCAACGACACCGTCAAGCTCGACGGACGGGTCGACGACGTGGGCATTCTTAAGAAGCAAGGCCATTATCGGCACCTCCAAGCAGCAGATACAGGATAGCCATACGCACGCAGATACCGGCGTAGACCTGCTCCAGGATGACGGAGCGTTGCGGGTGGTCGGCCATATAGGAATCGAACTCGACGCCGCGGTTGATGGGGCCCGGGTGGCAGATGATCGCATCGGGCTTCATGAGCTTCTCGCGGTCCTTGGTCAGGCCGAAGAGCTTGTGGTACTCACGAATGGTCGGGAACGGGGCGCCCTCGAGGCGCTCCTGCTGCACGCGCAGCATGTAGACGACGTCCAGCTCGGGCAGGACGGAATCGAGGTCGCTCGTCACGTGGTCGCAGCCCAGGACCTCGGGCGCCGGCGGCAGCAGCGTGCCGGGGGCGACGGCGTAGGTCTCGCAGCCCATGATCTTAAGGGCGGGGATCAGCGAGCCGCAGACACGGGAGTGGGCGATATCGCCGACGACGGCGACCTTCAGACCATGGAAGTCACCCTTGTGCTCCCAGATGGTGTACAGGTCGAGCAGGGCCTGCGTAGGATGGTTGTGCTTGCCGTCACCGGCGCAGATGACGCTTGCAGGCGAGTTCTGCGTGACGATGTAGGGAGCGCCGGCGTGCTTATCGCGCACGACGATGCAGTCGATCTTATAGGCGTTGAGGGTCTCGACGGTGTCGACGAGGCTCTCGCCCTTGACCGTGGAGGTCGAGGAGCCGCCAAAGTTAAGGCTGTCGGCCGAAAGACGCTTCTCGGCGAGCTCGAAGGAGCTGCGGGTGCGCGTCGAGGGCTCGTTGAACATGTTGACGATGGTCTTGCCCTTGAGCGTAGGGACCTTCTTGATCGCACGCTCGTTGACCTCGGAGAACGCCTTGGCGGTCTCGAGGATGAGCTTAATGTCCTCTTCGGAGTACTCGGTAATGTCGATCAGGTGCTTATGGTTGAACGCCACGGTACTACTCACCTCCCAGCGGCGCGGAGCCCACGTGGGAACCCGGCGCGACGTCGTTAATCTCGACGGCGGTGTGGCCGTCGACTTCCTTCATATATAGGTGCACGTTCTCCTCATGCGACGAGGGAACGTTCTTGCCGACAAAGTCCGGCGAGATGGGGAGCTCACGGTGGCCGCGGTCAACGAGAACTGCCAGCTCAATACGGCTCGGACGGCCCAGGTCCATGACGGCGTCGAGAGCGGCGCGAATGGTACGGCCCGTATACAGGATGTCGTCCACCAGCACGACGCGTTTGCCGTCGACGCTAAAGGGAATGTTGGTGGCGTGGATCGCGGGAGCGAAATTGGTAGCGTAGTCATCGCGGTAGAAGCTGATGTCGAGGCTGCCGAGCGGAACGTCGACGCCCTCGATCTCCTTGATCTCCTCGGCGAGCTTCTTTGCCAGAAGGTCGCCGCGCGTGACGATGCCGACCAGAGCGAGGTCTTCACAGCCCTCGTTGCGCTCGAGAATCTCGTGCGCGATGCGGGTCATCGCTCGATTGACGGCGGTCTCGTCCATAATGACCGCCTTGGGGGAAGTCGTGCCCATCGATCTCCTTCCTCACATGTCTTGACTGCTGACACAGTCAAAAAAATAGATGCCCGACCGCTCAAAGCGGAACCAGACACCCACAGGAAGGGCTGCTCTTTGGCAGCTATGTAATTCCATGTGGGTATCTCGTACCCCTTTAATGGTCAAGGGATAGTGTAGCCAACCTCAAGCTGAATTGCGAGCATAAATACAGAGCATTCCGTAAACGGAGCCCAATGCTCAATAAACCTATATATATTTGTGGGACGAGCTTGAAAACGCACACACGAGCTGGCATAATCCCCTCTGCTGCACGCAAATCGGATCTACGTCCAGGGCCGTGGCGTGGGCACTATCGCCAAAAGAGAAATATCTCTGTGTAGATTACGCACAGGGAGCTGCTTCTGTGCTATAGTTCAGGCTTGTTTGTTAACGCGACATGTTCGTTTGTCGCCCAAGGAGGGTCAGTTATGTCCAAAGTTTGCGAAGTTTGCGGTAAGCACCCCGTTGCCGGTCGCTCCATCAGCCACTCTCACCGCGTCACCAACCGTAAGTTCCGCCCCAACATCCAGCGCGTCTACGTCGTCGTCGATGGTCACCGTCGCAAGATGAACGTTTGCTCCACCTGCCTCAAGTCCGGCAAGGTTGCGCGCTCCTAAATAAGGTCTTACCAACAAGTACCTCGGACTCTCCGGGTCAAAGACCTCGCGTTCACATAGAACTTACCAAAGGCGCCCTCCCCTACGGAGGGCGCCTTTTTGCACTCATTGGGGACAGGCTTACATGAGTGAAAGCACTCATGTAAGCCTGTCCCCAATGAGCGGGGCGATGCACTGGTAGATAGTTTAGTTAAAACGCTTCAGTTTATTGAAGCGTTTTAGTGTGCCTTTTACAGGAATCTGACCGTTCGCCGAATAATTTCTTGCTATCATGCAAGGCGTAGGGTAAATCTCCGATCGCAAGGAGACACAAATGGTGAAAAAGTCACCGGAAAACACTACTCCCGCAATTGTGGACAACGTAGAGGCGCTTGAGGCTAAGCTCGCTCAGATGCGAGAGGCCCAGGCGCTTTTTGCTACGTACACGCAGGAGCAGGTCGACAAGATCTTCTATGAGGCCGCCATGGCCGCCAACAAGGCTCGTATCCCGTTGGCGAAGATGGCCATCGAGGAGACCGGCCGCGGCGTTCTTGAGGACAAGGTCATCAAGAACCACTACGCCGCAGAGTACATCTACAACGCTTACAAGAACACCAAGACCTGTGGTGTCCTGGAGCGCGACGAGGCTTACGGCATCACCAAGATCGCCGAGCCCATCGGCATCGTGGGCGCCGTCATCCCGACGACTAACCCCACCTCTACCGCGATCTTCAAGACGCTGATCAGCCTGAAGACCCGCAACGCCATCATCATCTCTCCGCACCCGGCTGCCGCCAAGTGCACCATCGCCGCCGCCAAGCTCGTGCTTGACGCCGCCGTCAAGGCCGGTGCCCCCGAGGGCATCATCGGCTGGGTTGATGTCCCCTCCATCGAGCTGACCAACATGGTCATGCGCGACGTCGACATCATCCTCGCCACCGGTGGCCCGGGCATGGTCAAGGCCGCTTACTCCTCGGGCAAGCCCGCGCTGGGCGTTGGTGCCGGTAACACCCCGGTCGTCATCGACGACACCGCCGACGTGCTGCTCGCCGTCAACTCCATCATTCACTCCAAGACCTTCGACAACGGCATGATCTGCGCTTCCGAGCAGTCCGTGACCGTCATCGACACCATCTATGACCAGGTCAAGGCCGAGTTCCAGAAGCGCGGCTGCTACTTCGTCAAGCAGGGTGCCGAGATGGAGGCCCTGCGTGCCGCCATGTTCAAGAACGGCGCTCTCGATCACCGCATCCCCGGCATGGCTGCCGCCAAAATCGCCGAGCTCGCCGGCATCGAGGTTCCCGCCAAGACCAAGATCCTGATCGCCGAGGTCACCTCTACCGACCCCGCCAAGGAGGAGTTCTCCCACGAGAAGCTCTCCCCGGTCCTGGCCATGTACCACGCCAAGGACTTCCAGGAGGCCGTCGACAAGGCCGAGCACCTGGTGCTCGCCGGTGGCCCGGGCCACACCGCCTCTCTGTACGTGCACCCCGCCCAGGCCGAGAAGATCAGCCTGTTCGAGCACGTCATGAAGGCCTGCCGTATCGTCATCAACACCCCGTCCTCGCACGGCGGCATCGGTGACCTGTACAACTTTGGCATGAAGCCGTCTCTGACCCTGGGCTGCGGCTCCTGGGGCGGCAACTCCGTCTCCGAGAACGTTGGGGTGAAGCACTTGATCAACGTTAAGACTGTAGCCGAGCGCCGTGAGAACATGCTGTGGTTCCGCGCTCCCGAGAAGGTCTACTTCAAGAAGGGTTCCACGCCCGTCGCCCTCGACGAGCTCGGTACCGTCATGGGCAAGAAGCGCGCCTTCATCGTCACCGACCAGTTCCTCTTCAAGAATGGCAACACCCGCGCCATCGAGGCCAAGCTCGACGAGATGGGCATCGCCCACGACTGCTTCTACGACGTCGAGCCCGATCCGTCGCTGCAGTGCGCACGTCGCGGCGCCAAGCAGATGGCTCTCTTTGAGCCGGACGTCATCATCGCCGTCGGCGGTGGCTCCGCTATGGACGCCGGCAAGATCATGTGGATGATGTACGAGCACCCCGAGTGCAAGTTTGAGGACATGGCCATGGACTTCATGGACATCCGCAAGCGTATCTTCACCTTCCCTGAGATGGGCAAGAAGGCCTACTTCGTCGCCGTCCCGACCTCTTCGGGTACCGGCTCCGAGTGCACGCCGTTCGCCATCATCACCGACAAGGAGACCGGCATCAAGTGGCCGCTCGCCGACTACGCGCTGCTCCCCAACATGGCTATCGTCGACGCCGACAACTGCATGGCCGCCCCGCGCGGCCTGACCGCTGCCTCCGGCATCGACGTCATGACCCACGCCATCGAGTCCTACGTCTCCATCATGGCTTCCGACTACACCAAGGGCCTCTCCGAGCGCGCTGCCAAGCTCGTCTTCGAGAACCTGCCCTCCAGCTTCACGAACGGCGCCAAGGACCCGCATGCCCGCGAGGAGATGCACAACGCCTCCTGCATGGCCGGTATGGCCTTCGCCAACGCCTTCCTGGGCCTCAACCACTCCATGGCCCACAAGCTCGGCGCTTTCCATCACCTGCCACACGGTCTCGCCAACGCCGTCATCCTGACCCGCGTTATGCGCTACAACGCCGCCGAGGCTCCCGTCAAGATGGGCACGTTCTCCCAGTATCCTTACCCCAACGCGCTGCACAACTACGCCGAGATGGCCAAGTACTGCGGCATCGAGGGCAAGGACGACAAGGAGGTCTTCGAGAACTTCATCACGAAGCTCGAGGAGCTCAAGGACTTCATCGGCGTCAAGAAGACCATCGCCGACTACGGTGTTGACGAGCAGTACTTCCTCGACACCCTCGACGAGATGACCGAGCAGGCATTCAACGACCAGTGCACCGGCGCTAACCCGCGCTACCCGCTCATGAGCGAGATCAAGGAGCTCTACCTGGACGCCTACTACGGCCGCGAGCCCCAGGACTACGCCGTCTGCTAATTTTTAGCACGGTTATTTGCGGCGGGGGTGCACGGGTGTACGCACGCCCCCGCCGTTGCTTCTATCGCATCGTTGAAAGGATGCAATCATGCTGCTCCCCGATTCCAAGACCGAGCTCGTCCGTCGCGGCAACAAGGTCGTTTACGACCTGGGCGACAAGATCGTCAAGGTCTTTAACGAGACCAAGCCCGTCTCCGACGTGTTCAACGAGGCTTTGAATCTTGCCCGCATCAATGAGTGCGGCATCCGCAGCCCCAAGGCTCTCGAGGTTTCCCAGCTCGAGAACGCCAACGGCTGGGCACTCGTGACCGAGAAGGTTCCGGGCACCACCCTTGCCGAGAAGATGACTGCCGAGCCTCAGCGCTTTGGTGAGTACCTCGAGATGTTCGTCGACCTCCAGATCGAGATCCACGGCTACACCTCCCCGCTGCTCAACCGTCAGCGCGATAAGTTCGCCCGCATGATCGACAGCCTCGATCAGCTCAATGCCACCACGCGCTACAATCTTCAGGAGCGTCTGGACGGCATGACCAAGGAGTTCAAGGTCTGCCACGGCGACTTCAACCCCTCCAACGTCATCGTCGGCGACGACGGCCAGCTGTACGTCTGCGACTGGGCACACGCCACCCAGGGCTCCCCTGCTGCCGACGTTGCCACCACCTACCTGCTCTTTGCCCTCAACAGCAAGGACCAGGCCGAGGCCTACCTGGAGCTCTACTGCGACCGCGCCGACATGCCCATGCAGGTCGTGCGTCAGTGGACGAGCATCGTCGCCGCTTCCGAGCTCGCTCGTAAGCGCAACGTGAACGATGAGTTCCTTAAGAACTGGATCGACGTCGTCGATTATCAGTAATATCTGAGCGATTTATTTCGCATCGGAGGCACAGAAAACCCCGCAGCTCACATGGGCTGTGGGGTTTTCCTTTACCCATCAAGCATATTCGCGCAACAAAAATAGACTGCCCCGCATCTCATCCTAAGAGAGATGCGGGGCAGTCCCGCAATTACATCTACTAGCGGAAATGTCGATTAACGGCGTGCTGCCTTCACAAGCTCGGCGACCTTAGCGACGATCTCATCGATCGCCACGTCCTCACGCTCGCCGGTAGCACGGTCCTTGAGCTCCACAGTGCCATTCTTGAGGCCACGCTTACCCAGAACGACCTGATACGGGAAGCCCATAAGGTCGTTGTCAGCAAACTTAAATCCGGGACGCTCGTCACGGTCATCGACGACAACCTCGATACCCTCGGCGCACAGACCCTCGACGATCTGCCCGCAGACGGTAGCGCACTCCTCCTTCTTGGGGTCGAGCGGAATCACCGCGACCTCGTACGGGGCAACGGAGACCGGCCAGACGATACCGTGCTCGTCGTTGTGCTGCTCCACGACGGCAGCGAGCGAGCGGGACACGCCCACGCCGTAGCAACCCATGATAAGCGGCTTCTCCTTGCCGTCCTCGTCCATAAAGGTGGCACCCATGGCCTCGGAATACTTGGTGCCCAGCTGGAAGACCTGGGAGACCTCAATACCGCGGGCAGCGGAGAGCGGCTTGCCGCAGTGCGGGCAGGGATCGCCGGCAACGACGGTGACTAGGTCGGCCCACTCGTCGACGGTAAAGTCGCGCTCGGGGCAGGCGCCGGTAAAGTGATAATCGACCTCGTTGGCACCGCAAGCCCACTGCTTGGACTCGCGCAGACTCTCGTCGCACACCAGACGGATGCCCTCGGGCAGGTTAACCGGTCCGATAAAGCCCTTGTGCAGCCCGTAGGTCTGGAGCTCCTCGTCGGTCATCATGCGATAGCCCTTGCCAAAGACGTGCTCGGCCTTGCAGTCGTTGAGCTCATGGTCGCCCGGAACGATGGCCACAACCGGCTTACCCTCGGCGTCGATAAGAGCCAGGGACTTGCGCGTGCCGTTCTCGGGGAAGCCGAAGAACTTGGCGACCGCCTCGATGGTACCCATGCCCGGAGTCTCGACCTTGGTGAGTGTGCCGTCGCCGGGGCCCTCGGTCACGACAACCTTGGTGCTTGCCGCCTCGTCATCGGCAGCAAAGCCGCAATCGTCGCAGTAGACCAGCGAAGCCTCGCCGGCGTCGGCCAAAGCCATGTACTCGACGGAGGTGTCACCACCGATCTCGCCGGAGTCGGCAACGACGGGCAGAGCCTTGATGTAGCAGCGCTCGCAGATGTTGGCGTACGCCTGCTTCATCTTGTCGTACTCCTCCTGCAGACTCTCCTGCGTGGCGGAGAAGCTGTAGGCGTCCTTCATGATGAACTCGCGGCCGCGCATCAGGCCAAAGCGCGGACGGAACTCGTCGCGGAACTTGTCCTGGATGTGATAGAGATTCACCGGCAACTGCTTGTAGGAACGCAGCTCGTTGCGCACCAGGGCAGTCACGGTCTCCTCGTGCGTGGGACCCAGCACAAACTCGCGGCCGTGGCGGTCATCAAAGCGCACGAGCTCCTTGCCATAGGCATCGATACGGCCGGACTCGCGCCACAGCTCGGCATCGACCATGATAGGCATCATGAGCTCCTGGGCGCCGGCAGCGTCCATCTCGTCGCGCACGATGTTCTCGATCTTGCGAATCGAGCGCCAAGCAAGCGGCAGATAGGAATAGAGACCGGCGGCCTCCTTGCGAATCATGCCGGCACGAAGCAGCAGGCGATGGCTCGCAAGCTCGGCGTCGGCCGGATCCTCTTTGAGCGTCGGAGCATAAAGCTTAGACATATACATTGCTCGAGTCATTTATTTCTCCTCAATAAGCTTGTCGACCTCGGCCATTAGCGCGTCGACAATTTGGTCCTCAGCTACTTTACCAATGATCTGGCCGTGCGAAAAGAGCAGGCCCTGACCTCGTCCGCAGGCAACACCCAAGTCGGCGTCAGAGGCCTCGCCGGGGCCATTGACTGCACAGCCCATCACGGCAATCGAAAGCGGCGCGGAGTAGTTCTTAAGCCGCTCGGTGACCTCCTCGGCGATAGGAATGAGGTTAACCTGGCAGCGAGCGCACGTGGGGCACGAGACGATCTCGGGACCACGGCGGCGAAGGCCGAGCGACTGCAGAATACCCCAGGCGACCGGCGGTTCCTCGACCGGATCGGCCGTGAGCGAGACGCGCATGGTGTCGCCAATGCCCTCGGAAAGCAAAATTCCCAGGCCCACAGAGCTCTTAATGGTGCCCTGGAGCTTGGTTCCGGCCTCAGTCACGCCCAAATGAAGCGGAACATGGGGGATTTCGCGCGACAGGGCACGATAGGTGTCAAGCGTCGTGGACACGCTATGAGCCTTGGCGGAAAGCACGATATTGGTAAAGCCGCGATCCTCAAAATGTTTGACGAAACGCTCGCTCGACATCACAAGCTTTTCGGGCTGCGTAAGGTCATCGCGCTCGGCGATATCCTGCTCAAGCGAGCCGGCGTTCACGCCAATGCGAATCGCGCACCCAGCGGCGCCCGCGGCATCGATCACGGCATCGACCTTAGCCCAATCGCCAATGTTGCCGGGATTGATGCGGAGCTTAGCGGCACCGGCCTTAACGGCACCAATGGCGAGCTTATGGTTAAAGTGGATATCGGCGACAATCGGCACCGGAGACTCCGCACAAATCGTGCGAAAGCCCTCGAGCGCAGCCTCGGTGGGCACACTCACGCGCACAACATCACAACCTGCCTGGGCAAGCGCGCGCACTTGCGCAAGCGTTGCCTGGGCGTCGGCGGTATCGGTGCAGGTCATGGACTGAACCACCACCGGCGCGCCGCCGCCTATCTGCACGTCGCCCACAAACACGGGGCGCGTCAGCTCGCGCGGCAAAGGATGGGACAAAGACAATCCAAACACTCCCCTACAAAATAAATCGAAGGACGTCGGAACGAAGCATATAGACAAACAGCAGCGCAAAGAGCGCGATGCCCACATAGCTCACAATCGTCTGGACCTTGAGCGGAAGCTCGCGGCCCGCAATCTTTTGAATGATCTCGATGACCAGCTTGCCGCCATCGAGTGGCGGGATGGGCAGCAGGTTCATAAAGCCCAACGAGAACGAGATGAGCGCGGCAAACGTCAAGAACGTCGCGGGGCCGGCGGCAGCCGCCTGAGAAGACATGACGCTGATGCCCACAATCGAGCTGGACTGATCGAGTATCTCCATCGTATGCTGCGGCTGCAGCAGACGCATAACGCCCTCAGCAGTCTGCTGAACATAGGAGAACGACAGCCGCGCCGACGTAATGGGGTCCAAATGGACCACTTGCGTGGAGGCATAAACGCCCAAACGCTCGTCCTCCTTGAGCGCGACCGAGGTCGAAAGTTTCTTACCGTCGCGCTGGTACTCAATGGCAATATCGTCCTGACCGGCAGCCTTGCCGATGGCATCATACACATCCATCCAGCTGGAGCAGGACACGCCATCGACACTAAGAATCGTGTCGCCGGCCTCGATGCCCGCCTTGGCGGCTATCGAGCCTTCTTCGACCTGACCGATCACATTGCTATCGACCGGCACCGATACGCCGGCGATAGAGTAGATGCTCATAAGCAGCAAAAAGCCCGTCAGGATATTGACGAGAATGCCCGCGAGCAGCATAAAGGCACGCTTGAGAAAACCCTGGCCCAGATAGGTATGCGAACGCTCCTGCTCGAGGAACTCCGAAGCAGTGACCGGCAGCTCCCACACATCGCCCTCGGCAGTCGCATGCTCTCGATCGAACTTGCGGCCGTCAAAGGTGGTATATCCTGCAGCATCGCGCGGCAGCGTCTGGTACCTAACCGGATAATAGCTGGGTGAAGGCTTCTCCCCTTCCTCGTACCAAGGCGCAATGGAACCCCAGCCCAAAAGCAAGGCACAAGCCTCGAGAACATCCTCCTCGGGCAGCTCCAGCTCGACGGAAAGGTCTGCAACCGAAACGCGACCATGACGATAGATCGCCGCAAGCACACGGTCGGCGCACGAGACATCGGTCGGGTCCATACCGCAGATAGCGGCATAGCCACCCAGCAGCAGCGGCGTCACGCCAAACTTGGTACCGATGCGACGCGACGTACGATGAATGTCAAAGCGGCACGGTAGGCCCAAGAAAAACTCGGTGACGCGCACGCCGCACGCACGGGCCGCCAAAAAGTGGCCGCCCTCATGCAGAAACACGAGGACGGATAGCATTAAAAGGCCCCAAAAGACTGAGGAGAGAACGCTCAGAACAGTATCCATAAAACGAAAAGCAATCCTTACGATTAAGAGCGGGTTGCAGCGAGCACCTCGGCGGCCTTGGCACGAGCCCACGTATCGATATCGCGAAGCTGCTCAAAGGATGCGACCGCCTGCGTATCGTGTGCATCCATGCACGACTCGACGATACGGTCGATATCGGTAAAGGTACAGGCATCGTGCAGGAAGGCATCGACGGCAACTTCGTTGGCGGCATTCAGCACGCACGGCATGGTGCCGCCCGTTCTGCCGGCACGCTCGGCCAGCGCCAGGCAGCGGAATGTGTCCATATCGGCAGCATCAAACGTGAGCTGCCCGAGCTCGCGGAAATCGATTCGAGGCGCTGGGGTATCCCACCGCTCGGGATACGAGAACGCGAACTGGATGGGAATGCGCATGTCGGACGCACCAAGATGTGCCATCACAGAGCCGTCCGCATACTCGACCATCGAGTGGATCTTTGACTGGCGCTGAACGACCACGTTGATAAAGTCGAGATCGCACCCGAACAGGTGCATCGCCTCGATACGCTCCAAGCCCTTATTCATGAGGGTCGCAGAGTCGATGGTGATCTTAGCACCCATGGCCCACGTGGGGTGTGCCAGCGCATCGGAGCGTGTCACGCAATTGAGCTCGTCGCGCGTACGGCCAAAGAACGGACCACCCGAGCAAGTGAGCCAAATGCAGTGAGCCTCGCGCGGATTCTCCCCCAGATAGCACTGGTAGATGGCGGAGTGCTCGGAGTCGACCGGAATAAGCTGACCGGGCTGCGCCAACGGCATCAGCAGGTCACCGCCGACAACGAGGGACTCCTTGTTAGCAAGTGCAAGACGCTTGTTCGAGGTCAGGGCTGCATGGCTCGCTTCGAGCCCGGCAGCGCCCACAATGGCAACAAGCACACAGTCGACGTCATCGCGACGCGCGAGCTCACAAACCGCCTGCGCACCAACACCGAGCTCGGTGCCCTCGGGCAGCTCCTGCAGCACAGCGTCCGTACCGTGGGTGGTGTCGGCCACGGCAACGGCCGGAACCGAAAACTCACGGGCAAACGCAACGAGCTCCGAGGTGCTGGAGTTAACAGACAGCGCCGTCACCTGCAGTCGATCGGCATGCTGACGGCAAACATCGAGCGCCTGCGTGCCGATAGAGCCCGTACAACCCAGGATGGCAACGCGAAGACGTCCATCGGGGCCATACGTCGTCTGGAATGACATTACAGCACGCCTCCGATCATCAAAAGCAGCTGCGCGGTAATGCAGCCAAAGATAAGCGAGTCGCTACGGTCGAGCATGCCGCCATGGCCCGGAATCAGATTGCCGGAATCCTTAACGCCCACGCCACGCTTGATGCGTGACTCAATAAGGTCGCCGATAACGCCCAGAATGGACACGACCACGCCGCAAAGCAGTGCATAGGGCAAGCTCAGCTTATAAAAATGCGTCGCCCACAAAATGAGCCAGATGAGAACCGAGCCCAAGATACCGCCAACAAAGCCCTCCCAGCTCTTTTTGGGAGAAATCTTGGGGACCATCTTGTGCTTGCCGATACGGCTGCCAACGATGTAGGCAAACGAATCGGAAACCCAGAGAGACGCGCAAACACCCACCGAAAGCAGGGCGCCGGCAAAACCGGGCACGGCATCGCGCAGCAGCACGATGGCCGACAGCATAAAACCGGTGTAGATGGGACCCATGAGCGTCACAGCAACATCGGAAATGCGGGTACGCGCCGACCAGACATACCAAATACCCACCGCAAGCATCAGAGCAAAAAGCAGGGCATTCAACAGCGGCGAGTCGCCCAGCGCCGAGAGCGGAAAGAGCACGGCGGCAGCGATACCCAGGCGTTCGTTGGCCACCTTGCCATCGAGCTTCGTCATGCGGAAAAACTCAAAGCAGCACAGGCCGCTCATGACGGAGACGAAGATGGCGGTGGGAACGATACCCAAAACCAAGCAGAGAATAAATACGACGGCGTAGACGATACCTGCAGCGGCACGGGTAATAAAGCCGGCAAGCCACGAAGTCGCAGCCGCGCCGCTTTTGGCGGCAGGCGCCTTGGGAGCAGACGCCTTGGGACGATCGGACACGATTAAGCCTCCTCGGTCTTGCTCAGTCCACCAAACCTACGGTCGCGGCCCTGATAGGCCAAAATGGCGTTGACAAGACCCCAACGATCAAAGTCGGGCCAATAGGTATCGGTGACATAAAACTCGGAATAGGCAACCTGCCACAGCAGATAGTTCGAAAGGCGAAGCTCGCCGGAGGTTCGAATCACAAGCTCCGGATCGGGTAGCCCAGCGGTGTACAGGTGCGAAGCAACCATATCATCGTCGATAGCGGCCGGATCGATCTTTCCGGCAGCGGCATCGAGCGCGATCTGACGGACAGCACGGGTGATCTCGGCACGGGCTCCGTAGTTGACGGCAAGTGCCAGCGTCATGCCGGTATGGTCGGCACACTCGGCAAGACCTCGCTCAAAGACATCGCGGGTCTTCTTGGGCAGTGCGGAAATATCGCCCAAAAAGACAACGCGCACGTTTTCGCGCTTAAGCAGCGGCAGCTCATCGATAAACGTCTTAGCAAACAGATGCATTAAAACGTTGACCTCATGCTGCGGACGATTCCAGTTTTCGGTGGAAAACGCATAGGCCGAAAGGACGTCGACGCCCAAACGCACGCATGCGGTAATGATCTCGCGCAGGGAGACGATACCGGCCTTGTGTCCCTCGGTGCGGGCAAGACCGCGCGCCGTGGCCCAGCGACCGTTACCGTCCATGATGCACGAAATATGATGCGGAATCTTATTGAGGTCAAGGTCGGAAAAACCGACGCCCGCAGGGGCGTCGGCAAAGTACTCGACCAGTTTGTTCTCGTCGTATTGCACCTTAGATCTCCATGACCTCGGCTTCTTTTTCCTTCAGAAGCTCCTCAACCTTGGCAACATACTCATCGGTATACTTCTGGACCTTGGCCTGCTCGCGACGGACATCGTCCTCGGTGAGCTCTTCATCGCGCTCGAGCTTGTTGTTAAAGTCGCGACGGATGTTGCGAATGGAGACCTTGGCCTGCTCGGCATACTCGCGGCACTCCTTGACGAGCTCGCGACGACGCTCCTCGGTGGGAGCCGGGAACGGCAGGCGCACGACGGTACCGTCAGAGTTGGGAGTAATGCCCAGATCGGAAGCGCTGATAGCCTTCACGATTGCGTTGACGAGCGCCTTGTCCCAGGGCTCGATAAGCAGCATGTGAGCCTCGGGGGTCTTAACGGCGGCAACCTGGGTAACCGGCGTGGGAACACCGTAGTAATCGACCGAAATGTCGGACAGAATGTTAGCGTTGGCGCGGCCCGTGCGAACCTTGGAGAAGTTGTGCTTGAGGGACTCGAGCGACTTGTCCATGTGGGCGGTGATGTTCTCTGCCATGCTTAATCCTCCTGATAGACGAGCGTGCCGACGGGCTCACCCGAAAGCGCGCGTTTGACGGTGTCCTCGCCATCGATGTTGAGGACCAAAATCGGCATACGGTTATCCTGGCACAGTGCCGTAGCCGTGGAATCCATAACCTGCAGACCGCGGACGAGAACCTCGTGATAGGTAATCTTGTCAAAGCGGACGGCATCGGCGCACTTGACGGGATCCTTGTCGTAGATGCCGTCAACCTTGGTGGCCTTAATCAGAATCTCAGCACCGATCTCGCAGGCACGAAGAGCCGCGGCGGTGTCGGTCGTAAAGTACGGATTGCCCGAACCGGCGGCAAAAATAACGACGTTGCCCTTGGAAAGGTGGTTGATGGCGCGACGGCGAATATAGGGCTCGCAGATCTCGTTCATCTGGATAGCGCTCATCACGCGGCAGGGAACATCGTTGTGCTCGAAGGCATCCTGCAGAGCGAGCGCATTCATAACGGTTGCCAGCATGCCCATGTAATCGGCCTGAGCGCGCTCCATGCCACCGGCAGCGCCGGCCATGCCGCGGAAAATGTTGCCGCCGCCGACAACGACGCCGACCTCGTGACCAACGGCGAGCAGCTCCTTGACCTGCTTGGCAAGATGATCGGTAATCTTGGGGTCGATGCCATATTGGCCGTCGCCCATCAGTGCTTCGCCGGAAAGCTTAAGAAGCACGCGTTTATATCGGATGTCGGACAAAGCGATCCTCCTTTAATTAGACTCTCAATATGATATCAAAGGCTCTGATAAGAGCCATGAAAAAGCAGGCTGTGAGTAAAACCCACAGCCTGCTCATTACCAGCTACAAGAGCTTATTTACTCGCCACGGACCAGACGGTCAAAGGCAACGACGGTAATGGTATCGCCGAGCTCCTTGGAGACCTGCTCAGCGTACTTCTTGATGGTGAGGGAGCTGTCCTTGATGAACTCCTGCTCGGTGAGCACGGACTGCTTGTAGAACTTCTCCAGACGGCCAACAGCCATCTTCTCCTGAATGGCCTCGGGCTTACCGGACTCGGCAGCCTGAGCCATGTAGATCTCCTTCTCGTGCTCGACGGTCTCGGCCGGAACCTGATCGCGGGTAGCGCAGATCGGGGCGACGGCGGCAACCTGAAGGGCAACATCGTGAGCGAAGGTCTTGAAAGAGTCGGCCTGAGCGGTCTCGGCCTTCTCGAAAGCGAACTCGACGAGGACGCCGATCTTACCACCCATGTGGATGTAAGAAGCGAGAGCGCCATTCTCGACCTTGCGGGCGGAGAAACGAGCGATCTTCATGTTCTCGCCCATGATGTGAATCATCTCGGTGAGCTCGGAGGAGACGGTCTCCTCGCCCATCGGCTTCTCGAGCAGAGCATCGACATCGGCCGGCTCGGTGGTAGCGACAACCTCGGCGACCTTGGAAGCAAAGCCGGTGAACTTGGCGTTGGAGCCGACGAAGTCGGTCTCGCAGGAAAGCTCGAGCAGAGCGCCGGACTTGCCGTCCTCGGAGACGAACGCGGCGACAGCGCCCTCGTTGGTCTCACGGCCAGCCTTCTTGGCAGCCTTAGCGAGGCCGTTCTTGCGCAGAACGTCAACAGCGACGTCCATGTCGCCGTCAGCCTCAACGAGAGCCTTCTTGCACTCCATCATCGGGGAGTCGGTCATCTCGCGGAGCTGCTTGACCATAGCGGCAGTAATCTGGGCCATTGTGGTTCCTTTCAAAGAGATGAAAAAGACTTAAATAGGACTGATTTACTCGGCCTTGGGCTCGGCGGCCATCTCGGCCTCGGAGACCTGCTCCTTACCGGAGCCAGCGAGGCAGGCGTCGGCCATGAGCTCGCACATAAGGGTGACAGCGGAGATGGCGTCATCGTTGCAGGGGATGCCGTACTCGACCTCGTCGGGATCGGAGTTGGTGTCGATCAGAGCGACGACGGGGATGTTCAGGCGCTGGGCCTCCTTGATGGCGTTCTCCTCGCGCTTGGTGTCGATGACGAAGAGAGCCTGGGGCAGACCCTTCATGTCGCGGGCGCCACCGAGGTTGGTCTGGAGCTTAGCAAGCTCCTTGCCGAGCACTGCCTGCTCCTTCTTGGGGAGCACTGCCATGCGGCCGTCCTCGACCATGGCCTCGAGCTCCTCCATGCGGTTGATGCGGGAGCGGATGGTGACGAAGTTGGTCAGCATGCCGCCGAGCCAACGCTGGTTGATGTAAGGCATGTTGGCGCGCTCAGCGGCGTTCTTAACGGCCTCCTGAGCCTGCTTCTTGGTGCCGACGAACAGCACGTTGCCGCCCTTGGCGACGTTCTTGACGAACGTGTAGGCCTGGTCGGCGTCAAGGATGGTCTGCTTGAGGTCGAGGATGTAGATGCCGTTGCGCTCACCGAAGATGAACGGCTTCATCTTGGGGTTCCAGCGACGGGTCTGGTGACCGAAGTGGCAGCCGGCCTCGAGCAGGGTGCGGATATTAATCTTGGTAGCCATATTAAACCTCCTGTGGTTTGCCTCCGCGCGGGGTCATCCTCCAAAACCAACCCGGACATGTGCTACCAAAGCCCGGGCACCACGGTATGAAGTAGCCGCGCGTGCGTGATAAAAACCTGTTGCCGTGAAGCAACCCGATGAATGATAGCAGGATTGCCTCTTCCTGCCAACCCGCAATCAAAACCACACACCTCGGTGCGGCGCGGGAGGCCCTTCTCCTACTCGCCGCGGGGGTGTGCCTGACTCACGGCGCGCTTGAGTCGGTCGGGCGTGAGGTGCGTATAGATCTGCGTCGTGGACAAGCTCGCATGCCCCAGCAGCTCCTGAACCGAGCGCAGATCCGCGCCGCCCTCGAGCAGGTCGGTCGCAAAGGTGTGGCGCATCGCATGCGGGGCGATGTCGGCAGGAATGCCGGCAAGTGCCGCAAGCATGTGGAACCGCCTTCTGAGCATGGCGGCACTCATGCGGTTTCCGCGCGCCGAGATAAACAGCGGATGCACGCCGTTCGCACTATCGACACGCTTTGCCTGCACAAGGAGATGTGGCCTCCCCTCCTCAATATAGCGACGAGTCGCCTCGAGAGCGCGCCGATAGAGGGGCACGATACGCTCCTTGCTCCCCTTGCCCCAAAGTCGCAGCGTTCGCTCTGACCAAGCAATGGACTCCACGTTGAGCGCCGCGAGCTCCGAGATTCGCGCGCCGGAGGCATAGAGCAGCTCGAGCATCGCCGCATCACGCAGCCCCGCAGGCGTCGATGTGTCGGGGGCCTTGAGCAACGCCTCGACTTGCCGGGTCGTCAGCACACCGGGAAGATCGCGCGGCAGCTTGGGCGAGGATATCGCCGAGACCGCATCGCCCTCAACGATTCCCTCGGCAGCCATCCACCGATAGAGCGAGCGAATGGCAGACAGGTGTGCCGCAAGGGTCCGAGCCGCCACCTGGCCACGCGACAGCTCGGCCAAATAGGAACGAACGGTCCGTACGTCGGCGACGCGAGCGTCGATGCCCTCACGGTCGCACCACGCGGCGAAGCGCTCGAGCCGTGAGGCGTAAGCGGTTACCGTATTGGGAGCGAGCCCTTCGACGCGTGCAATGTAGGCAATGAACGAGTCGACGGCATCGTACAGGTCAAAAGCTATGACCTCTCGCCTCCAAACAGATCGGAGCGCGATTCCAGATAAGCATCCAGGGCCTTAAGGGCGCGATCCGCGTAGGCCTGGTAACGATCGCGCTTGCTGCGACGCTTACCGTCCTCGAGCGGCGGAACGAGGCCAAAGTTGACGTGCATGGGCTGGTAACCCACCGTAGCCGGATCTGTCGCATACCCCACGAGCGCGCCCAGGGCGCCCACGCGCGGCAGCTCGACGGGAGCGGCCTCGGCGGCCTCGGCATAGGTGTTGAGCGCGGCGAGCAGACCCGTCGCCACGGCCTCCATGTACCCCTCGGTACCGGTAATCTGGCCGGCAAGACGCACGCTCGTGCCGGGAACGGCAAAGGTGCCGTCGAGCACGTGCGGAGCATCGACAAAGGTGTTGCGGTGCATGACGCCGTAGCGGAAGAACTCGGCGTTCTCCAGGCCGGGAACCATATGGAAGACGCGCTTCTGTTCACCGAAGGTCAGGTTGGTCTGGAAGCCAACCAAGTTATAGGCGGTCTTCTCCTTGTTCTCGGCGCGCAGCTGAATTGCCGCCCAGGGACGGCGACCAGTGCGCGGGTCGGTGAGCCCGACGGGCTTCATGGCGCCAAAGCGGATGGCATCCTTGCCCGTGCGCGCAACCTCCTCGGCAGGCTGGCAGGCCTGGAACAGGTCCCCGCCCTCAAAATCCTTGAGCACCACGCGATCGGCCGTAGTGAGCGCCTCGATAAAGGCCTCGTACTCTTCCTTGTTGAGCGGGGCGTTGAGATAGTCGCCACTCCCCTGTTCCTCGTAGCGCGACTGCGAGAACAGCACGTCCATATCGAGCGTGGAGGCATCGACGATCGGCGCGGCCGCGTCAAAGAACGCCAGGGCGTCACCACCGACGAGCTTCATGACCTCCTCACTCAATGCCGGCGAGCATAGGGGGCCCGCGGCGATAACCACATGGCCCTCGGGGATCTGGGTGACCTCACCGTGGACGACCTCGATATTGGGGCGGGCGGCAACCTCGGCCTCGACGAGCTCGGAAAACTTGACGCGGTCGACCGCCAGGGCGCCGCCAGCGGGAACGGCCGCACGATGAGCGCAGTCGAGCAGCACCGAGCCCATGCGCTCGAGCTCGGCCTTCAGCAGACCGGCGGCGGAATCGGGACGGGTCGACTTAAACGAATTGGAGCAGACGAGCTCCGCCAAGTGATCGGTATGGTGGGCAGGAGAGCTCACCTGCGGGCGCATCTCGCACAGCTTTACGGCAAACCCGCGATCTGCCAGCTGAATCGCACATTCCGATCCCGCCAGGCCGCCACCGATAACCGTCACCTGATCAAACAGCATCTGCAAACACCTTTCTAATTGACACGCCTCCCATTGTGACCGAAGGGCGTCTGGGCGTGAAGCGCAAACTTTGAGGGCGCATACCTTCCATCCATCATGCGCTCGATGAGGCCCTCGAGTTCGAGCGAGCCCAGGAGCTTGAGCACACCGACGGCATCGAGGGAGACGAGTGTGGCGATGTCTTCGACCTTGAGCGGCGAGGCGATGAGCGCATGCATCACGGTCTGCTGCGTGGGGTCCAGGTCGGCGATGCCGGGCGCATCGGGACGCGAATAGCGCAGGGTGCCGTATATGCGAGAGATAGCCATCTCGATGGACTCCTCGTCGATAATGCAGCAGGCGCCGTTGGCAATGAGGTAGTTGGTCCCGCGCGACTCGGGTGACAAAATGGAGCCCGGTACCGCAAGCAGTTCGCGCCCCAGGTCCATGGCGGCCTCCGCCGTCGAGAACGTGCCCGAGGGCATGCCAGCCTCCGACACGAAGAGCGCCTGCGAAAGGGCGGCAATCACCCGGTTACGCCGCGGGAAGGCAAACTTGCGTGGCCCCATGCCCCACGGCGAGATCGACACGACCGCACCACCCATATCGATCGTGCGCGCGATGAGCCCCGCACTCGAGCGCGGATAGACCACATCGGCGCCTGTCCCCAACACCACGACATGTTTGCCGCCGGCATTGACTGCGGCCCAACCCGACGCCTGGTCGCAACCGACCGCACCGCCCGAGACCACCGTCACCCCTGCTTCCACGGCGACCTTGGCCGCAAGCTCCGCGACGGCAAGACCGTAGGGAGACGCCTTACGCGCACCGATAATCGAGAGCGCCGGCGTCGAGAGCACCTCCGGGTCGCCACGGACGAACAGCGTCTGCGGCACATCGGAAAGTTCCAGAACAGTAGCGGGAAACAGCCCGTCACCGGGATGCAGTTCGTAGCGGACCTCACCCATCACTGATCCCTCCTTCCCTGGTACATCGCCGCCTCGAGCACGTGGTCTTGCGTCACCCGCTCGCTTTCTGCGACATCGGCAATCGTGCGCGCGATGCGAACCAGACGCACGATGCCACGTCCCGTGAGATGCGTGCGCTTCGACAGGCCGAGCACGCACGTTTCCGCCGCCCGATCAAGCGCAAAGGTCGATACAACACCATCGATAGAGCGGGACTCGGCATCCTCGGCCTCGGCATCCGCGTCATCCATACGGGACTCGCGCCAGGCACGAAAAGCCCGACCGCGGACAACGTAGTCGCGCAGCTCGGCCGACGACATGCCCTCGGCGCCCTCGATAATCACCTGCGGATCGGGGCGGGTCACGTCGAGCATCAGGTCGATACGGTCGGCCAGGGGGCCGCGAAGCTTGGACCGATAGCGCTCGACCATCGATGCCGAGCAGCGACACGGAACCTCGCGATCGCCCAAAAAGCCGCAGGGGCAGGGATTGCTCGCCGCAAGCAGCTGAAAGCGTGAGGGAAACGTAAAGGCGCCGTCGACGCGCACGATCCTGACATACCCGCGCTCGATAGGCTGACGAAGCGTCTGCAGCACACCGGTGGGAAACTCGGCAAGCTCGTCCAAAAAGAGCACGCCGCCATGGGCAAGGCTGATCTCGCCCGGATGCACCGGGCGGCCTCCGCCAATAAGGCCCGCTGTCGAAATGCTGTGATGGGGACTTCGAAACGGTCGATGTCCCGCAAGCAGGCCATCGATGTTCTCACCCAAGACCGAATGAATGCACAGCGCCTCCTGCTGATCCTCGACGGAAAGCTCGGGCAAGATACCCGTCATGCGGCGCGCAAGCATGGTCTTTCCCGATCCCGGAGACCCGATCATAAGCAAGCCCAGCTCCCCTGCCGCCGCAAGCGCCATGCCGCGCTTGGCGACCTCCTGCCCCAACACGTCGGCATAATCGAGCTCGGGCTCAAAGGTGGCCTCCACGCCCTCGGAATCCAGATAATGCCGAGCCGCCTCGCCCATACCACGGGCAAGCTGTGACAGATGATCGATAAAACCGCAGTCGACCCCCGCAAGCGGAACATGCTGGTCGGACCTACCGGCGATAAAAGACAACCCCATGTCGCGAGCCAGCAGCTGAAACGCCACCTCGCCCTTGACGGGAAGCACCGTGCCATCCAAGCCGAGCTCGCCGGCAATAAGGCAGCGATCGAGATTGTCGCGTGGAATCTGACCGTCGGCCGCAAGCACCGCAATGGCTATCGGCAGGTCAAAGCCGCTACCGGTCTTTCGGATATCGCCCGGCGCCAGATTGACCGTAATGCCCGAGCGCGGGATCTCGAATCCGGCAGAGCGCATCGCACAGCGAATGCGCCCGCGCGACTCCATGACCTCCATACTCGGGATGCCGAGCATCTGGATGCCCGGGATACCGCCCGCGAGCGAAACCTCGACCGTGACGGGAATCGCCTCGACGCCGCGGATACAGGCTGCGTGAACGGCAAAAGTTTCGAACGCCATCACGACACCTGCCAATCGAATGCATTGTACTGGTGCTCGATCTCGGCGATATGCCCTCCGCGAATGGTGACGCCCACGGCATCGAAGCGGATCGCCTTGAGCGGATAATGCTCCATGAGATAACAACTCGCGATACGACGATAGCGCCGCTGCTTTTGGGCGTTCACCGCTTCCTCGGGAAACACCCGCGTATCGCAATCCAGCGCAACACGTCTGGTCTTGACCTCGGCCATCACCACCACATCGTCGAGCTCGTCGAGCAGTACCAGGTCGGCCTCGCCCTCCGAGCATCGATAGCCTTGTTCCAGCAATGCATAGCCGCGCTCGTTAAAGTAATCGATAGCGATAAGCTCGCCCAGCATACCGAGCTCGCGAGGACTGAGCCCCTTGATAAACTCAGGCGTGATCGACCCACAATCGAGCTCCCCTTCTTCCCAACGCTCCTTGAGCTGCTGCGTCTTGCTCATTTTGGCTGCGGCACACATGGGGTCTCCTTTCCCACTCCCTGCATTGCCTCGATAATGAAGGCAGGGTTCATGCGGGTAAGTACCGGAAGCAAACCAAAAACCAACCAAATGCCGACAAATGAGGGGCCGCGCGCAACAATAGCGTTGCGCACGGCCCCTACCAGCAAGTTTATGGAACCCTTAAGGTCCCTGTCTACACAATTGGCTTAAAAAAGGCGCTCAGTCTGCAGAAAGTTTCCGCAAAAGCTCACACGATGCAGCGGAGAAAGACCATGTTTGCGAATGGCCTCGATGTGTTCGGGGCTCGCATAGCCTTTCGATTCGGCCAAATGGTACTCGGGATACTCGGCATCGTACTCGACCATCATCTCGTCACGCGTGACCTTTGCCATGATAGATGCCGCGGCGATGCAGGCGATCTTGGCATCGCCCTTGACCACGTCGCGCTCATGGGGCACGGCACCCAGGGGGTTGCCGTCCATAAGCACGCAATCGGGCTCAAGCCCCGTATCGGCCACCGCACCCGCGACAGCGGCTCGAATGGCGCGGGCCATGCCCATCTCATCGATATCCGCAGGAGCGATATGGCAAAAGCCGATCGCCGTCGCCACCTCGGCAATCTTCACCGAGAGCAGCTCGCGGCGCGCCGGCGTGAGCTTTTTGGAATCATTGATGCCCCAGATGCGCGGCTCCATCGGAAGACACACGGCACACACGGTCAAGGGACCCGCTACCGAGCCACGGCCCACCTCGTCGACGCCCACGACCACGCCATCACCGCCGAGCTCATGCATAAGCTCGTACATGCCGTTGACGCGCTCGCGTTCGGAGAGTTCCTTGGCATGGCGCTTAAGGGCACGTTCGCAAGCCTTGATCACCTGCTGGCGCGGATCCTCGCGATAATGCTCCACGAGGGCGGGAATCTCCTCGAACGTGGCGCTCGCCAGCTCGCCGGCAACCTGCGATGCCGAAACCGAGCTCGTCATGTTGGCCATACCAGGCCCTCCTTGCATGCAAATCAGATAAAAAGAAGGGCCACCCGAAGGTGACCCTTGTGTCCAAACGAGTGGACAGACGCTGCGATCTTCTTAGCGCTTCTCGGGGATGCGAGCAGCCTTGCCCACCTTGTCGCGGAGGTAGTACAGCTTGGCGCGACGGACGCGACCATGACGAACGACCTCGAGCTTGGCGATCTTGGGGCTGTGAAGCGGGAAGGTACGCTCAACACCGACACCGAAGGAAATCTTGCGGACGGTGAAGGTCTCGCGGGCACCGGCGCCGGCCATGCGGATGACGTCGCCCTGGAAGACCTGGATGCGCTCGCGGTCGCCTTCCTTAATGCGGTAGTGAACCTTGACGTTGTCGGCGACGCGAACCTGAGGAATGTCCTCGCGGATCTGCTGACGCTCGATTGCGCGGATGTAATCCATGTGCAATTCCTTACTCTTCTAGAGGTGCCGTACCACCTTGGCCGGCACGTAGTTGAACAAACGTATTCGAGTATACACGCGCGGGTTTCTGCTGCAAGAACAATTTTTTACGCAGACAAAAAGACAAAACCCGCACATGATAACCGCCCGCCTCACGAATGAGACGGGCGGCGTGAAGGGGGCTACGCTAGGCGCCCAAACCCAAAACGTTAGGCGGAACGCTTGGCCTCGAGCTTGGCCTGGGCGGCAGCCAGGCGCGCGAGGGGCACGCGATAGGGCGAACAGGACACGTAGTCCACGTCGGCCACGTTAAACAGGGCCTTGATGGACTTGGGGTCGCCGCCGTGCTCGCCGCACACGCCAAAGTGCATGTCGGGGTTGGTGGCGCGACCTTTCTCGACGGCCATGCGCACGAGCTCCAGCACCGCCGAGTCGATGGTCTCGAAGGGGTTGTCCTTCAAGATCTTCTTGTGCAGGTACAGCGGGATGAACTTGGCCTCGGCGTCGTCGCGCGAGAAACCGAAGGTCGTCTGGGTAAGGTCGTTGGTACCAAAGCAGAAGAAGTCGGCGTGCTGCGCGATCTCGTCGGCAACCATGCAGGCACGCGGCAGCTCGAGCATCGTGCCCACGGGAATATTGAGCTCGACGCCCTCCTCGGCGGAAACCTCGGCGATCACGCGCTCGATGACCTCGCGAGTCTGAACGTGCTCGGCCGTAATGGAAACGAGCGGAACCATGATCTCGGGGCGCGGGTCGACGCCCTCCTTGATAAGGCGGGCAGCAGCCGTGGCCACTGCGCGAACCTGCATGAGCGGCAGATCGCTAAAGACGACGGACAGGCGCACACCGCGCAGGCCGAGCATCGGGTTGGACTCGACCATGCCGTCGATACGACGCAGACGGGTGCGCAGAGCGGCAAGCTCTTCCTCGTTGGCGCCAGCGGCTTCCTTCTTGGTGATGGCGACCTCGAGCTCACGCGGATTATCCAGGAACTCGTGCAGCGGCGGATCGAGCAGGCGAACGACCACATCGCGACCGGACATGGTCTTGAACATCGCCAGGAAGTCCTCGGTCTGAACCTTGAGCAGGTCGGCGAGGGCCTGCTGCTTCACGGCCTCATCATCGGACAAGATAAAGCTCTGGATGATGTTCTTGCGGTCGCCCAGGAACATGTGCTCGGTGCGGCACAGGCCAATAGCCTCGGCACCAAACTCGAGCGCGAGCTCGGCATCCTCGGGATTGTCAGCGTTGACGCGCACATGGTTGGCGTGGCCGACGGTCTCGTCCAGGCGAATCTCGTCGGCCCAGGACAGGATGGTGTCCAGGTCGCCGGTGAGCTCGGCCGAAACCAGATCAACGGCGCCGTCGACGACGATACCCTGGGTGCCGTCGATGGAGATGACATCGCCCTCGTGCAGCACACGATCGCTGCCTTCGATGCGTACAACCTTCTCAGCCGCGTCAATGTGGAAGCGCTCGACGCCGCAGACGCAGGGTGTGCCCATACCGCGAGCGATAACGGCGGCATGACTCGTCTTGCCACCGTGGCTGGTCAGGATGCCCTCGGCGGCAACCATGCCCTTCAAATCGTCGGGGTTGGTCTCCCAGCGAACCAAAATGACCTTGCGGCCCTCGTTGGCGCGCGCGACGGCATCGTCGCTCGAGAACACGACCTCGCCCACGGCGGCACCAGGGCTGGCGTTAAGACCGCTGGCCAGAGCCTCGTACTTCTTGGAGGCATCAAACTGCGGGTGCAGGAGCTGGTCGAGCTGCGCGGGATCGATACGGGCCACGGCCTCCTCGCGGGTGATCAGGCCCTCCTCGACCATTTCGATGGCGATACGCAGGGCGGCGGTGGCGGTGCGCTTGCCCACGCGCGTCTGGAGCATCCAGAGCTTGCCCTGCTCGATGGTGAACTCGATATCGCACATATCGCGGTAATGATCCTCGAGCGTCAGGAAAACGCGCTCGAGCTCCTCGCCCGCGGACTCGAGGCCCGGGGTGGTCTTGAGGTCGGCGATGGGCTCGGTGTTGCGGATGCCAGCAACAACGTCCTCGCCCTGGGCATTAACCAAAAAGTCACCGTAGAACTCCTTGGTGCCGTCGGCCGGGTTGCGCGTAAAGGCGACGCCGGTCGCAGAGGTCTCCCCCTTGTTGCCAAACGCCATGGCCTGCACGTTGACGGCGGTGCCGAGCTCGTCGGAAATGCCGTGCTGCTTGCGGTAGATGCAGGCGCGATCATTCATCCAGCTGCCAAAGACGGCCTGGATGGCAAGGCGCAGCTGGAGCTCCGGATCGTGCGGGAAGACGGGCTTGCCGTCGACGACCTCGAGCTCGGGATACAGGTCGGCCTCGACGTTCTCGGAGAAAATACTCTTAAAGGTCTCGACGAGCTCCTGCAGGTCTTCGGCCGAAAGCTCGGAATCGACGCGAACGCCGGCGACCAGGCGTGCCTGGGTCAGCGCGTTCTCGAACAGGTCGGCGTCAACACCCATAACGACGTTGGAGAACATCTGGATAAAGCGGCGGTAGCTATCCCAGGCAAAACGCGGGTTTTGCGTCTGAGCAATGAGGCCCTGAACGGAGTCGTCGTTGAGGCCCAAGTTGAGGACCGTATCCATCATGCCGGGCATGGAGAACGGGGCGCCCGAGCGAACCGACACGAGCAGCGGATCGGAGGCGTCGCCGAGCTTCTTGCCGCAGCGGGCCTCGAGGTCGGCCTCGGCGGCAACGATCTCATCGAGTGCGCCTTCGGGCCAGACGTTGCCGGCGCCGGAGTACTCGACACAGGTCTGGCAGGTAATGGTAAAGCCACCGGGAACCGGCAGACCGATGCGGCTCATCTCGGCAAGGTTTGCGCCCTTGCCGCCAAGCACGAAGTTCATGGACTTGTCGCCCTCAGTGACACAGGTGCCCTGGGTGTCGGTTCCAAAACGGTAAACCCTCTTGCAATCGCTCACGATACTTCCCCTTCTATGCGCTCTCGCGCACGACCGTGGTGACGAATCGACCCGCCGGATGCGGGCCGTGAGGGAACTATACGGCGGACGTTGAGCGGGCTTGCGTAGAGGGTGCGGGGTTTGGTAAACGAGGTAAATGTGGCGGTAAACGGTAGGTAAAGGTGGTCACATTATGAAGATACCAATGCAAGAGAATTGCAGGTCAAATGCAAGTTCTTTGCTAAATCGCTTTACCAATATCGTGCATTATTTATAGGTAGTCTTTTTAAGACGGTGCATTTTTAGCTACCCCAAAGAGTTAGCTTTGCTGGGCTCGGCGGGCGGCGCGGCGGGCACGGGCTTCTTGGATTTCCTCCAGGTGACCGATGATCTCGGAGGCACTCTCCTCGATCGCCTTGCCGTCGGTGCGCACCACAAAGCAGCCCAGACGCTTCATAAGGGCGCGGGCTTCCTCGAGCTCGCTGCGCACACTCTCGGGCTCGACATAGGAGCCGGCAACGGCGCGAGCATAGTCATCGCCCAAGCGGCTATCGCGAATTTCAGAAATAACGTCGACGGTCGAAATCAGGCCGAACAACCGCATCGGGTCGACCTCGTAAATTGACTTCGGCGGCTCCATGCCATGGGCCAAAGGAACATTGGCAACCTTGTAACCCTGATAGGCCAAATACATCGACAGCGGCGTCTTGGACGTACGCGACACACCCAGCAGCACGATATCGGCACCCGACAGATCGTCGCAACCGCGCCCGTCGTCGTGCTCAACGAAATACTCCATGGCCTCGATGCGATGGAAATAGCGGTCATCGGTCTTGTGAATCACGCCCGCGACGCCCTTGGGCGGCACACCGATGAGCGACGACAGCACGGCGAGCGCTGGGCCGATCAGGTCAACCGAACGAATATGCAGCATGCCCAGGTAATCGAGCACGCGGGCGCGAAGCGCCGGATCGACAATGGTGTGGAACACGGCAATATCGCGATGGTCCGCATCGACGCGCGGGCCCACAAACGACTTGACCTGCTCCACCGAGTTCACCTTGGGCAGGCGCAAGAGACGAAAAGCCCCTTCATCAAATTGCCCGGACGCCGCAAGCACCACCTCACAAGCGGTATCGCCGAGAGAGTCGGAGATAACGATAACGGTGGGACGAACGGCGACCGGGCAATCCATGCGGGGCTCCTTTTGCGCTTACGCGCAGGCTGGCTTACTTTTTGCGGGCAAGCTCACCGATGTTGGCGATGCCGGAGAAAACGGCCTCGAAGCGGTTGAGCAGCTTAAGGCGATTATCGCGAAGCTGCTCGTCCTTGTCCATGACCATAACCTCGTCGAAGAAGCGGTCGATGGGGGCACGCAGGGCGGCAAGGGCGGCAAATGCGGCCGGGTAATCCTCGGCAGCAAGGGCGTCATCGACAGCGGCCTGAGCAGCCTCGGAGGCGTCGGCGAGCGCGAGCTCGACCTCGCCCATCAGGCTGCGGTCGTACTCCGCACCCAGCTCGGGCTTGGAGATGTGCGCAGCGCGGGCATAGGCGGTAGCCAGGTTGTCGAAGGTCTCGGCATCGTTCTTGCGAGCCTCGTCGAGCGCGGCGCAGCGGGCGAAGAAGACGGACGGAGCGATGATGTGCACCGCGGAAACGGCGGCGACGGTGTCGGCAGGAATCTTCTCGTCGCGGGCCATGCTCACCAGGCGGCCATGGAAGAAGTCACGGACCTGTTGGGCGACCTCGGCGGAGTCGAACTCAATGCCTTGCTCGCTATAGAGCTCAAGGGCAAAGTCAATCAGCGACGTGGGGTCAATCGGCAGACGATCGCGCAGGATGTTGATGATGCCGATAGCGGCACGACGCAGCGCATACGGGTCGGACGAGCCGGTCGGGGGCTCGCCGATGGCAAAAATACCGGCAATGGTATCGAGCTTGTCGGCACAGGCCACGATGCAGCCAGCGGTGCCCTCGGGCAGCTCATCGCCGGCGAAGCGGGGACGATAATGATCGCGAATGGCGTGGGCGACCTCGTCGTTCTCCCCCATCGCGATAGCGTAGTAACCGCCCATCACGCCCTGCTGGCTCGTGAACTCGACGACGGCGTTGGATACCAGGTCTGCCTTGCACAGGTGCGCAGCGCGAGCAGCGTCTGCAGCAAGGTGGGCGCCCAGATGGGCCTCACGGGCGATGGCGAGCGCGAGCTGCTCAATACGCTCGGACTTGGCGAGCACGCTACCGAGCTTCTCCTGGAAGGCAACCTTGGCCAGACGCTCACGGAACTCATCGAGGGAGATCTTCAGGTCCTCCTCGTAGAAGAACTTTGCGTCGTCCAGACGGGCGCGCACGACGCGCTCGTTGCCGTCGATCACGCGCTCGGCATTCTCGGGTTTGCTGTTGGAAACGACCACGAACTCACGCGTGAGCCTGCCCTCGCCGTCATATATCGGGAAGTAGCGCTGGTTGGTGAGCATAGACTCGCAGATGATCTCGTGCGGGACCTTGAGGAACTCCTCGTCGAAGGTACCGACGAGCACCGTCGGCCACTCGCAAAGGTTGATGACCTCCTCAAAGACCTTCTTGGGCGTGTCGACATGGCAGCCGGGGCGAGCGGCCTCGACCTCGGCGATACCGGCAAGGATGGCCTCACGACGACGCTCGGCAGAGAGCACGCCGGCGTCCTCGAGCACCTGCTCGTAGACGGCGGGGCTGGCGACCACATGGTCACCGGGGCCCAGAACGCGATGTCCGCGCGTGGTGTTGCCACTCGTCACATCGGCAAAGGACACGGGCACGACATCCTCGCCCAAAAGGCAGCAGATCCAACGGACCGGACGAACAAACGTAGCGTGCTCGTGGCCCCAGCGCTGGCTGCGGTAGTTGGGCCACTGCAGGCCGGCGATGGTCTTCTCGCACAGAGCCGTCAGGATCGGGGCGGCCGGTGCGGAGGGAATGTTCTTCTCGGCGAACACGTACTCGCGGCCGTCGGTGTCCTCGCGACGGACCAGGTCCTCGGCAGCCACACCGCACTTGCGGGCAAAGCCCTGGGCGGCCTTGGTGGCGTTACCGTCGGCATCAAAGGCAATGTTTGCCGCGGGGCCGCGCTTGACCTCATGGACCTCATCGGTCGCAGTGGCGACGTTGGCCACGAGCGCAGCCAGTCGACGCGGGCTCGAGATCACGCGGACCTCGCCATGGGCCAGACCGGCCTCGTCGAGACCCTTGGCGATCATGGTGCCGAGCTGCTTGACGGCATTGTTCAGCGGTGCGGAGGGCATTTCCTCCGTACCGATTTCAAACAGGAAATCCTTAGCGTCTGCCATGGCTTACGCCACCTCGCCTTCCTGATCGGCATTCTCGTTGACTCCGGCGACCTCGGCCATATAGGCCTCGCAGCACGCCTTGGCGACGGCGCGGACGCGCAAGATGTAGTTGGCACGCTCGACCGCAGACAGTGCGCCGCGGGCATCGAGCAGGTTGAAAGCATGGCTGCACTTCATGACGCAGTCGTAAGCGGGCAGCGGCAGCTTGCGCTCAAGGCAGGAGTGGCACTCGGCCTCGTAGTCGTCAAACTTCTGACGCATCATCTCGACGTTGGCGACCTCAAAGTTGTAGGCACTAAACTCGCGCTCGTTCTCCAGGAACACGTCGCCATAAGTCATCGGCGTGCCGTCGGGCAGATAGCTCCACACCAGGTCATAGACGGAGTTGACGCCCTGGGCGTACATGGCGATACGCTCCAGGCCATAGGTGATCTCGACGGGCACGGGGTCGACCTCGATGCCGCCCACCTGCTGGAAGTACGTGAACTGCGTAACCTCCATGCCGTTGAGCCAGACCTCCCAGCCAAGGCCCCAGGCGCCCAGGGTCGGGCTCTCCCAGTCGTCCTCGACAAAACGGACGTCATGGTCGTTGGGGTCCAGGCCAATGGCAGCAAGAGACCCCAGGTAAAGCTCCTGGACGTTGACCGGCGACGGCTTGATGAGCACCTGGAACTGATAGTAGTGCTGCATGCGGTTGGGGTTCTCGCCGTAGCGGCCGTCGGCGGGACGGCGGCAAGGCTGAGCGTAGCAGGTGCGCCACTCGGCGGGACCGAGCGAGCGCAGCGTGGTCGCGGTGTGGAAGGTACCGGCACCGACCTCGGAGTCATAGGGCTGCATAATGACGCAGCCCTGCTCGCCCCAGTACTGCTGGAGGCGCAGGATGATGTCTTGGAAGGAAAGCGATGAAGCGTTCATGCCTCTAATATCCCCTCGTCGAAACGATTACACGGTTAGGTACTGTACTATAGCGGTTTTTAGTCGATAGCGCCGATGCGGTTGAGCGGCCAGTAGCGCACAAGCGCCACGGCGATCAAATCAGAGCGATCGACGGGACCAAAGTAGCGTGAGTCGGCAGAGTTTTCGCGGTTGTCGCCCATCACCCACACGCACCCGTCGGGAACGGTGTAGGGATAGCTTACCTGAGCGCCGGGAGCCTGGACCGAAAGCGGCCAGCTCATGCCGGTCGTGTAGTCCTCGTCGAGCGCCTGGCCGTCAACGACCACCTTGCCGTCCCGAAGGTCGACCGTCTGGCCGGCCGTGGCAATAACACGCTTGACGAGAACATCGTGCTCGGAGGTGCCATCGGGGTTGTGGAACACCACGATATCGCCTTGGCTGACGGGCTGGCCGAGTTCAAGGCTCACCTTTTGCGCCAGGATCTGGTCGCCGATCTCGATCGTGGACTCCATGGAGCCGGTGGGCACCACAAAGGGTTCGACCACAAACGAGCGAATCAGGAAGGTGGCGACCAGTGCGATCGCGACGACCACGATCCACTCAAACGCACCCTTTAGCACGGAATGCTGCGATGGAACCATTCTCACTCCTTGCTCTGCGAATACGATGCGTCCAGGATGTCCTGCGCGTATGCGCGCTCCTCGGGCGTGAGCCGCGCCGTCTCGATCAGGTCGGGACGCCAGCGGCAGGTGCGCTCGATGGCATTCTTACGGCGCCAGGCGTCAACCTTGGCATGATCGCCGCTCACGAGCACCGGCGGCACGCCCTCGCCGTTGAACTCGGCGGGGCGAGTATACTGCGCGTACTCGAGCAGGCCACCGTCCTCGGCAGTCGAGAACGACTCATCGACGTTACTCATCTCGTCACCAAGGGCGCCGGGAATCAGACGCACGACGGCGTCGGCAACGACCATAGCGGGAAGCTCGCCGCCCGTAAGCACGTAGTCGCCGATCGATAGGCGCTCGTCGGCATACGCATACGCGCGCTCGTCGACACCCTCGTATCGACTGCATACAAACAGCAGGCGCTCGCTTTTGAGCAGGCGCTCGGCCACATGCTGCGTAAAGGGTTCGCCGCAGGGCGTAAAGAACACCACGGTGGGCTTGGGACCCTCAGAGCTAATAGCCTCGATGGCCTCGGCGATGGGCTCGACCTTCATGAGCATGCCCTGCCCGCCGCCGTACGGCTCGTCATCGACGGTACGATGGCGGTCGTGCGTCCAGTCGCGCAGGTTATAGGCCTTAAAATCAAAAAGGCCGGCCTTGCGGGCGCGGCCCAAGATCGATGTGGACATGACGGGCTCAAACATCTCGGGAAAGACCGAAAGGGTCTCAATCAGCATGTTGTCCTCCCTACTTGTCCATATCAATCAAACCGTCCATAACGTGGACGGAAATTGTCCCCTGATCGGGAAGATCGAGCACAACCTGCTCGATCACGGGAATCAGCACCTCGCCGTACCGATCGCCCTCGACAACCCAAACATCGTTGGCGGGAGTCGACATGATCTCGACAATCGTGCCGAGCAAGCCAAAGCGCTCGTCGACCACCTCGCGACCCATCAGGTCGGTATAGGCGGCATCGAGCGAATCGAGCTCAAAATCGTCACGGTTTGCCAGCACGTAGCATCCGGTGATGCCCTCGGCGGCCGTCAAGTCGTCTATGCCCTCAAACGAGACCAGATCGCCATCGCCCGTATCGATGACGGATACGACCGTGCAAAAACGGTCGCGCTTGAGCGCCGGTGGCGTCAAGGCGACGCGCATACCCGGCGTCAATACAGAAGGAAGCCCCCGCAGCGGCTGCGCGAGGACCTCCCCCTTCCTTCCGTGCGGCTTGACCACACGGGCGATGTTTTTGTACTGGGACCTCAAGGTCCTAGCCCAGAACCTCTACCTCGACTGCAGTGTCGAGGCGAGCGGCCAGTGCACGGGCGAGCGTGCGAATGGCCTTGATGGTACGGCCACGACGGCCGATGACCTTAGCGACGTCATCCTCGGCAACCGAAACCTCAATCGTGGAGGCGTCGTCACCATCGATGACCTCAAGGCTCACGGAATCCGGGTCGTCGACGATCTGAACAACGAGATATTCGACGAGATCGGCGATGCGATCTGAGAGCATTGCCTCACCCTCGAGCTGTGCAGCGTCAACCTCAGGCACGATTTACTCCTCGGCGCCCTCAGCGGCCTCAGCGGCAGCCTTAGCGGCCTCGGCCTCTTTGGCGAGCTGCTTCTTGGACTTCTTGACGACGGTCTCGGTCTTCTCGCCCTCGTTGGCGGCCTTGACCAGAGCAGCGACAGCGTCGGTGAGCTGAGCGCCCTTGGACTGCCAGTCAGCGATCTTCTCGAGATCGAGGTTGATGGTCTTGGGGGCGGTCATCGGGTTGTAGCGGCCAACCTCCTCGATGATACGACCGTCACGCGGGGCGCGGGAATCGGCGACGACGACACGGTAGTACGGACGCTTCTTAGCGCCGTGACGAGCAAGGCGAATCTTGACTGCCAAAGGAAACTCCTCCAACCAAGCAGCTTTAGGCTGCAACTACAAACAAACAGTTGAACATAATACGCCATCGACGCGGGCAGGTGAAGTCCGTGAGACCAACTTCTTCGGTGTAGTCGAAGGCAAATCCATATCTTAGACAAGAATTCGCGATTTGCAAGCACATCCACGCACCCCACATGAGCTGCGCGGTATACTCATGCCATGAAAAGACGCGAACATACATACGGTTATGAGGATGCTGCGGGCGTCACGCCTCCGCCCTGGACGGGACCGGCGGTGGGCCTCATGGATCTCGATGCGTTTTTTGCGAGCGTGGAGATGCTCGACCATCCCGAGTGGCGCGGCAAGCCGCTCATCGTGGGCGGCGATGCCGATTCCCGCGGCGTCGTGTCCACCTGCTCATACGAGGCACGTCGCTTTGGCGTGCACTCCGCCATGCCCTCGGCCGAGGCACGGCGCCTCTGTCCGCAGGCCATTTGGACGCATGGGCATTTCGATCGCTACCACGAGGTCAGCGCTCAGGTCATGGCGATTCTCGCCGACGAGACCCCGCGCGTTGAGCGCGTATCCATCGACGAGGCCTTTATCGACATCACGCCAGGTCGCTTTGCACCCGAGGACCCGCTGCTGGTTGCACGGCGCATCAGTGATCGTGTGGCGGCGCTGGGGGTGACCTGCTCCATTGGCGTGGGCTGTAACAAGACGGTCGCAAAGATCGCAAGCGAGCGGGACAAGCCATTTGGGCTGACCATCGTGCGCCCCGGAACCGAGCAGCGCTTTTTGGCAGCGCTGCCGGTATCTGCCATGAGCGGCATCGGGCGCTCGGCAGAAGAGCGACTGCGCCGCATGCGCATCTACACGCTCGGCGAGCTATCCCGCGCACCGAAATCCACCTTGGCCTCTATTTTTGGCATCAACGGCGAACGCATGCGCCAGCGTGCGCTGGGACTCGAACTCTCCGAAGTCACGAGCCTCGATGAAGAGCGCGAGGTCAAGTCGGTCAGCAATGAACGCACCTTTGCGAAAGATTTAACTGAGCGTGGGGACATCGAAGCGGCGATTGCGCTATTGGGAGAGTCAGTGGGACGCCGTCTGCGCCGTCAGGGACTAACGGGCGCCACGGTGACGCTCAAACTCAAGTATTCGTATGGAAGCGGTCGCTCGGCACAGCGCCGGCTGCCCCATCCGACCGACGATGAGAACATCTTCGTGGCAGTGGCGCTCGAACTGCTCGACAACATCTGGCAGGAAGGGATGCATGTGCGCCTGGCGGGCGTCGGCATGAGCGACTTCGACCATCAGGGCGGTATCCAGACCGACCTGTTCTGCGAAATCGACGACCGCGGAGCCCAATCCAGCGACCGTCGCGACCTCTCGGTCGCCATCGACGCCGTCCGAGACAAGTTCGGCGACACCGCTCTCTCCTTCGGCCGCCAATCCCGCTTCAACGATTAGTCCCTTAGACAAAAAGAAAGCCGGGCAGCTGCGAATGATGCAGCTGCCCGGCGAACGGTAAAGGTTAGCTAAAAAGCCCGTCCCAAATGAACTACTAAAGGAGGTCAAGGGAAAGCTGGGGGGCGTCACCCCAGAGCTTTTCGAGGCGGTAGAACTCGCGCGCCTCGGGAGTGAAGACGTGGACGACAACCGAACCGTAGTCCATGAGCATCCAGGTCTTCTGCTCGCGGCCCTCGATGGAGAACGGATGCTCGCCGCAAGCCTCGGCGACCTTCTCCTCGATCTCGTCAACGATGGAATCGACCTGGCGGTTGTTGGTGCCGGTAGCGATGACAAAGTAGTCGCACACATCAGAAAGCTCAGTCAGGTCGAGCACCTGAACGTCCTCGCCTTTCTTGTCGTAGGCGGCCTGCGCGGCGGCGCGGGCGACATCCTCGGCGGCGACACCGCTCGCGGACAGCGAGGCGGCAGTGCGGTCGGGCGTGGCAACGAAACTCTTGTGCTCCACGCTTTCAAGAATCTGCTCGTCGGTCATGGTCTCGTCGGCCATGGAATACCTCTTTCTAGACAGCCCGAGCTAGCGCAGCTGGGCGTAATGGTTGTAAATCGTAATAGCCGTGGGATAAAGATAACGCCCGGTCTGGATCACATAGACCAGACCCTGCGCAAAACAGGAGAAGAACAACTCGTCGAGCGAGGACTTCCCCACCATCTTGCGCAGCGCATGGGCATAATCGCCGTGGCGGTTGGGTTCGATGGCATCGGCCACAAAGACCACCATATCGAGCGGCGTCATGTCGCAAGCGCCCACGGTGTGACGGTCGACAGCCTGAAAGACCGCCGGCGACAGCTCGGGAAAAAGCTGCGGAAGCTCATAGGCGGCAACCGGGCCATGCAAAAGCGGCGTCGCGGCAGACGGAGAGCCGGCAATCTTAATGCCGTAATGCAGAGCGCGCGTGACCAGCTCGTCGTCGGAGAGCACCTTGTCCCAGTCATGGATCAGGCCGGCGGCAGCGGCATCAAAGCGGTCGACACCGTACACCTCGGCTAGGCGCAACGCAGTCTCGGCAACCCCGAGCGAATGCACGTAGCGCTTACGCTTATCCTTCATGCGAACATCGAGCAACTCGTGGATACGCGTCAAGAGCGCGCGCTCGTCGCCCTCAAACTGATCTTCTACCGACAACGTTCTCCCCCATCAATCAAAATCGTCTTGCCCAAGATCGGCATACAGGCCGCGTTTACGGATATAGCCGAGCACGGACTCGCTCGTAAGATAGCGCACGCTCATGCCGCGGGCAACCCGCTTGCGAATGTTAGTCGAGCTAATCGCCAACGCCGGAATCTGAATATAGCGCACGTCGAATGGCAGCCCCGATTCCTTAATCCGCGCCCGGGCCGTATCGATGTCAAAGCCAGGACGCGTCGCAGCAATAAAGGTTGCCAGTTCGGCAATCTCATCTGCATTGTGCCAGGTTACAATATCGATAATCGCATCGGCACCCGTAATAAAATAAAGCTTCACCTGTGGCGGGTAAAACTCGCGAAGGGCACGCAGCGTATCAGCTGTGTAGGTGACACCGGCACGATCGATCTCGAAGCGGCTTGCCAAAAAGGCCGGGTTCGCGGCGGTCGCGAGGACCGTCATGGCATAACGGTCCTCAGCAGGCGTCACCGGTTTGTCGAGCTTAAAGGCAGGCGAGCCCGCAGGCATAAAGAGCACGGCGTCCAAGTCAAGGGACTCACGCGCCTGCTCAGCGGTTACCAAGTGCCCGTAATGAATCGGGTCAAAGGTGCCGCCCATAATGCCAAGCCGAAACTCGTGTCCATCCTTGATGGGAAGTTCAGGCAATCCGATTCCACCGCGCAGCGACATGGCTTACTCGCCCTCCGGGGTCTCAACAACGTTGACTTCGGTAGTGCCTTCGGAGCCCTCGGTGGCATCAGCCACGTCCGCACCCTCGGCCGCTACGTCAATAACCTCAACGTCTGCATCCTCGAACTCGTCCTCGAACTCCGAGAAGTCCTCGGCGCCCTCAAAGTCAAAGGCGCGCTGGCAAATGCGAACCTCGTCGCCGGCACGGCAACCGGCCTTTTCGAGCGCATCGTCAACACCCATGCGGGAAAACTTATGCTGCAGATAGATGACGGCCTCCTCATTTTCCCAGTCGGTCTGGATAACCAAGCGCTCGATGGCGCGACCGACCACGCGGAAGGCATGAGGCTCTTCTTGGACAATAAGGAACCGCTTCTCGCGCTGCAGGCGGCGACGCTCCCACTCCTCGTCGCGCAAATCGACCGGCTCATCAGAGACCGCCAGCTCAGCGCGGAGCTTGGCCACCTGCTCGCCCACGGCAAGCATCAACGTGTTGAGGCCGGCACCCGTCACAGCGGACACGGCAAAGAACATATGCCCGTCGTCGAGCGCCGCACGCTTAAGGTCGGCAATCTTGTCGGCCGTGCCCGGCGCATCGCACTTGTTGGCGACGACGATCTGCGGACGCTCCGAAAGCTCAGCGCCATACTGCTCAAGCTCACGGTTAATAATGCGATAGTCCTCAACCGGATCGCGATCCTCAAACCCGCCCGTCATGTCAACGACATGCATGATCAAGGCCGTGCGCTCAATGTGGCGCAGGAACTGATGGCCCAGGCCACGACCCTCGCTCGCGCCCTCGATGAGACCGGGAACGTCGGCAACGACGTAAGAATATTCGCCGGCACGCACCATGCCCAGATTGGGCACAAGCGTGGTAAACGGGTAGTCGGCAATCTTGGGACGGGCAGCGCTCATACGCGCGATGAGCGAGGACTTGCCGACCGAGGGAAAGCCCACAAGCGCGGCATCGGCCATGAGCTTCATCTCGAGCTCGATCCAGTGCTCCTCAGCCGGCTCGCCGAGCTGGGCAAACGCGGGCGCGCGACGCACCGACGTCACAAAGTGAGTGTTGCCCAGACCGCCAGCACCACCGGGCGCCACGACAACGCGCTCGCCGTCGTGCACCAGGTCGGCAATCTCGAACATCGGGGTCTGCGTCTCGGGATCGAGCTCGCGGACTACGGTGCCCATGGGGACTTTCAAAATCAGGTCCTCACCGCTTTTGCCGTTGCGGCGGGCACCCTGGCCATGCGTTCCGCGCTCAGCACGGAAGTGATGCTTAAAGCGGTAATCGATCAGCGAGGACAGCTGAGCGTCGGCCTGAATGACGACGTTGCCGCCACGACCGCCGTCGCCGCCATCGGGGCCGCCCTTGGGAACAAATGCCTCGCGCCTAAACGACATGCATCCGGCTCCGCCGTCGCCGCCGCAAACGTTAATTCGGCTGATATCGGTGAACTGTGACAACAGAATCGCCTCCTACAAAAAAGAGGGAGACCCTTGAATCCTAAAACTCAAGTGCCTCCCACATATGTGCTCTATGAAGGGTGAATTACGCGTTCGCGAGCGGGCGTACGCTGACCCTGTGCTTGATACCCTTGTGGAACTCAACGGTACCGTCGACCAGCGCGAACAGCGTGTCGTCCTTGCCACGGCCAACGTTCTCACCCGGGTGGATGTGCGTGCCGTGCTGACGGACGAGAATCGTGCCCGTGGTTACCGTCTGGCCGGCATAGCGCTTCGTGCCAAGGCGCTGACCGCGGGAGTCACGGCCATTACGGGAGGAACCGAGTCCTTTTTTGTGTGCCATTGTGTATACCTACTCTTTCGTTACGAGTGTAATCTACTCGGCGACGGGAGCCTCGGCAACAGCCTCAGCCTCTGCCTTGACAGCCTTCTTGGCGCGGGAGGTAGCCTGAACCTTCACGATCTTCAGCTTGGTGAGCTGCTGACGGTGACCCTTCAGACGACGATAGCGCTTGCGCTTGTGGAACTTGAAGACCAGCTGCTTCTCGCCCTTGAACTGCTCAACGATCTGAGCGGTAACCTTGGCCTTGGCCAGCTTGTCGGGATCGGTGACGATCTTCTTACCATCGTTGAGGAAGATAACCGGCAGGGTGATCTTATCGCCCTCATTGCCCTCGATCTTCTCGACGGTGATGACATCGTCGGTGGCGACCTTGTACTGCTTGCCGCCCGTGTTAACGATTGCGTACATGTTTACTTGCCCTTCATGCATCAGTTAGTGCAACAGCCGAATATAGTAGCAGGCGATAATACCCCCGTCAACGAGTATGTGGAGCAAATCCACAAGTTCGCACAGGTATGGGGCTGACGAGTCGGCCCTCGTCGTCCTCGCATGCTTGATTCTGACGCTCGACATCGTAGGAGCAGATGGTCACGAGGTCTTGCATACCGGTGGAAACAATAGGTGCATCGACGCCCGGGGTCAAGCCCTGCAACAAAACATCAGCGGCGGAAAGCAAAATTTCCGGACGCATGGAGCCCTCATTATCGGCATGTGTGTCGAGCATGAGCACCAGATGGTCCGGGCGCTCCCCTGCCGTGAGCTCATAGCCCACGAGCGTATGATCCAAGTCCAGGCGTTTGCTCTTTTTGCCGCGTGCGTAGTCGATGCCGTGGCCCGCGCGCAGCATATCGATTGCGCGACGCACCTCGTCGGCGGACGCCGGCGCCTCGGGATTCAGATGCAAGTCGATACGATAGGACAGACGCGTGAGCTGCGCTGTCAGCGCCGGTGTGCGCACGTCGATGTATGCCGCCTCGATGGGGGCAAGATCGGCCGGAGATGCCGCCGCTAGGCGCTCAAACGCCTCGTCGAGTGCGACGAACTCAGTCATAAACAAGTCATACCACTCGCAAGTCGACGACGTTCCCACCGGCAGCGCCGACGAAAAGCCCACACGCATATGCGGAGAGAAGCCCTGCGTCACGGCATAGGGCAGCCCCGCGCGACGCACGATGCGCTCAATAGTATGAATCACTTCGAGATGGCCCAGGTACTTAAGGCGGTCGCGCTTGCCATAGCGAACGCGAAGCCTAAAGAGCGTGGGGTTGTCGGTCAGGCGCTCACTCATGCGCGATCACCCACCAATACGTTCTTGGCATGGAGCGTGGGGCAGATTCCGCAACCGGTGCACGACGTGCGGGTGCAGTCGGGCGTCGTGACGCCCTCCAGCGAGCGGCGGTATTCGCGCTCGAGGAAGCCGCGCGAGCATCCGGGGCTCACGTGCTCCCAGGGCAGACGCCAGTCCAGCCCATAGGGCAGGTGCACGAGCTCGTTGAGGTCGATGCCGTTTTTGGCCGCCGCCTCTTTCCAGTTATCGAGCGAGAAATGCTCCACCCAGGCGTCAAAACGCGAACCGGCACGCCAGGCATCGATGATGACAGGCGTCATGTCACGGCCGGCGCGAGACAGCGCGGCCTCAACGAGCGAGGTTTCGGCATCATGGTAGTGCACGCGGACCGCACGGTTGCGAACGCTCGTGATGAGCAGCTTTTGGCGGCGCTTGACATCGTCGTAATCGAGCTGTGGGCACCATTGGAAGGGTGTAGCGGCCTTGGGGATAAACACCGACACCGAGATGGACACCGAGATGGAGCCGCGGCGCGCCTTGGGAACCACGGAGCGGCCGAGCTCGAGCACATGGTCAGCCAGGTTGGCGATGGCCACGATATCCTCATCGCGCTCGCCGGGAAGGCCCATCATGAAGTAGAGCTTCATGCGGTTCCAACCAGCCTCGAAGGCCGCCTTGGCCGCACGGTCCAAGTCCTCCTCGGTCACATTCTTGTTGATGATGTCGCGCATGCGCTGACTGCCGGCTTCGGGGGCAAACGTCAGGCCGCCCTTCTTTTCGCCAGCGACCGACTCGGCCATATCCACGCCAAACGAATCCAGGCGCTGCGAGGGAATGGATACGCGAATACCCGTATCCTCCAGGCGGCGGTTGAGCCTGCCGAGCACATCGCGGATGCAGGAGTGGTCGGTGGTCGAAAGCGAGGTGAGCGACACCTCGTCATAGCCAGTCTTTTCCAGGCCCTGGATCACCGAGGAAACAATCTGGTCGGCCGAGCGCTCGCGCACCGGACGATAGGTCATACCGGCCTGGCAAAAACGGCAGCCGCGGGCACAACCGCGCAGAATCTCAATCGACAGGCGGTCGTGAACGAGCTGCGCGTAGGGCACGCACGACTGCGACAGCGGATTAGTAGCTCCAAAGTCCTCAACGACGCGCTTATAGACTACCTGCGGGACGTCCTTGCCTTCGCGCGGCACGGTGTAGCCATGCGGCGAGCAGGGCTCGTCATAGCGCACCTCATACAGAGACGGCACATAGGTACCGGCGACCGTCGCGAGCTGCTCGACAATCTGAGCGCGCGAGACGCCTTCGTCGCGCAAGCGGCGATGCAGCTGACAGATCTCGAGCAACGACTCCTCACCCTCGCCAATGAGGATGGCATCGAAGAAGGCCGCATACGGCTCGGGGTTATAGACCGAGGGACCACCGGCGACGATGATGGGATCGTCCTCGGTACGGTCGGCCGCGAGCAGCGGAATGCCGGCGAGGTCGAGCGCCTCGAGGAAGTTGGTGACGGCCATCTCGTGCGGCACATGCATGCCGACGATATCGAACGAGGCCACAGGCGCCGCGCCCTCGAGCGACAGCAGCGGAATCCCCGCCTCGCGCATGGCATCGCCCATATCGGGCCACGGCACATAGCCGCGCTCGCAGGAAATGCCCTCGGCCTGATTGAGGATGTTGTACAGGATGGCAATACCCTGGTTGGGCAGGCCAACCTCGTACACATCCGGGTAAATCATGCAGCAACGATAGTCGGCATCGGCCTTGGAGAGCGTGCCCCACTCATGGTCGATATAGCGACTCGGCTTCTCGACCTTTGCGAGCAGGGGCTCAATCAAATGAAAACAGTCTTGGTACACAGCGCGCAAAAGAAACCCCTAAGCAGCGAGATCAGATGCGTCCTCAAAGGGACCCATGGGACGAGTAGCGCCGGCAACCGTGGTCACCAGGTCGCGGACGCGCGAGAACGTGGCGGCGGCCAACTCGTTGGCACGGCTGTAGTCGATGTCGCGTTCATACAACGACACGAGCGCACGGCCCATGCCATAGGTTCCCGCGGCGGCGGTCAGCGCCTTGACGGCAAACCCAATATGCGGCGTCTGCTTTACCAGGGCGCGGGTGACGGCGCGGAGCACCAAGCCGCCGGCAAGCACGCCCGCGACCTCATAACCGCGCTCGGGCTTAATACCGCGTCCAAAGATAGCCGCGAGCTCAAAGAGCATGCCCACCTGCGCCAGCGCCATAACGGGATAATCGGCCCCCGGCAAAAACACCAGCGCGCCCGTCGCCATATTGGTAAGCGCGCACGAGGTGATGATGCGGTTAGCGGCCGCAATACGCATAAAAGCAAAGTTCGCCGCAAAGGCCGTCTCCTTGTCCGTGCGATCGAGAATCCAGCGGGCAAGCGTCTCGAGCAGATACGTCTTATCGGTGGCCGCCACCGCGCCGAGCATGGGCGTGGACTCCTGGATAAAAGGCACCTCGACAGCAGACTCGGCCAGCACGCACACGGGGGCGCCGGCAATCACAAGCTCCTGTACAGCGCTCTCCAGACGGTCGGATCCGCACGAAAGGACCAGCACCACGTCGGTATCGGTCTTGGGGACGATACGGTCCTCACCCAGGCGCTCAACGCGCACAATGCCAGACGTCGTCTGCGGCACGAAGGCATCGCGCACCGTCTCGACCAAAAAACGCGAGGCAGACGAATCGAGGTAGACGGACACGCGAACCGGCGTGTCGGAATCCTTCTTGGTGGTCGCGCCCATCTTAAAGACGCGGGTCAGCTTGTCCACGGGAATCTTCATAGCAAACCCCTCCAGCGGTTACGCGGCGCCCGAACGATGCCGCCATATGGATTGTACGATACCCACCGTCAGCAACTGGATCATCATCGAGGACGAACCGAAGCTAATGAACGGCAGCGGAATACCGGTAATCGGCATCATGCCGATGCACATGCCGATGTTCTCGAAGGTCTGGAATGCCCACATGCCGACGATACCCACGCATGACAAGCGTAGGAACAGAGACTCACACTTAAAGGCGACGCGAATCGTCGAGAACATGAGCAGCACGTACAGGCACAGCAGCAAAAAGGAGCCGCAGAAGCCAAAGGTCTCGGACAAAAAGGCAAAGACGAAGTCGGTGTGGAACTCGGGCAGAAAGCCACCGGCAGACTGCGTCGCATGGCCCAGACCTTTACCGAAAAAGCCACCCGATCCAACCGCGATGAGCGATTGCTGCAAGTTGTAGGCATCGTCCGAATCGGCATTATCGGGGTCGATAAAGACGGTCAGTCGGTTCATCTGGTACTGCTTGATCAAAACGTCATGGCCCAAAAGAGAATCGAGCACAGAATCGAGCGCCAGGATGAGCGCCACCAAACCCACGAGCAGAGCCAAAGTCGACAGCACCCATTCGCGGCGCGCACCGCTCATGCAGATCACAACGGCACCCGACACCAACACGACCAGGCCCGAACCCAGGTCGCCCATGGCGACGACGGCCAAAAACGGAACGGAGAGCATGCCGCAGAGCTTAATGTAGTCGCGGGCGGTATCGATGCGGCCGTTGTACTGCGAACCAAGCGTGGCGATAAAGAAGATCGTGATGAGCTTGGCGAGCTCGACCGGCTGGAAGGTAAGACCGATACCGGGAATCTTGATCCAGCCCGTCATGCCCAGACCGCCCGTATAGGACAGCCCCGGAATCTTGGGCGAGAAAATCACAATGAGGTCGATGACGAGCAGCGCCGTCGAGAAGTTAGAGATGCCGCGCAGATCGGTACGCCAGACGAGCACCGCAAGCACCGCACCGATGCCGATGCCCAACAGGTGGCGCGAAAATGAGGCGTCGGCCTTAAACTGCGATGCCGACCAAATGATGATGGCACCATAGGCAACGAGTGCCAAGGTTGCCAGCAGCACGCCGATGTGCACCTTCTGGCGAAACGTGCCGCGCGAGGCCGAAAGCTGCTTGTTGACACGGTCCAGGCTGCTGCGAGAACCGGTTTTAGTTGAGCGGAACAGGTCCGCCGGCGAAAAATCCATCGCAACCTCCTATCGAACCGAGGAATCGCCCGTGGCAGAAGATGTGTCGGGCTCATCATAGATGGCACCGAGGACATCGCGCACGACATGCAGCGCGGTATCGGAGCCACCACCGCCCTGTTCCAAGACAGTGACAATCACGTACTTGGGCTCATCGGCCGGCGCGTAGGCGCAAAACCACGCGTAATCGTCCTCGCCGCTCTTCTCGCCCGTGCCGGACTTGCCGTAGACCGTGGGGGTCAAGGAGTTAAAGTGCGCGGCAGTCGAAGTCGACGCCGAGTAAATCACATCGTGCATGCCGTTACGGACCAGCGCCAGGTCGGCATCGCTATTGATATGGGCCTCCAGGCGCTTCTTTTTGCCCTTGCCGTTGTACTTGTAGGCATCGCCGTCGCCATCACGCGAGACAGCAGACAAGAACACATGCGGCACATACTGTTTGCCGCCGTTGGCAAGGCCCATGTAGGCACACGCCATCTGCAGCGGCGTCACCAAAATGTCGCCCTGGCCGATAGCGATGTTAGTCATATCGCCGGCATTCCACTTGCGGTCCTCGGCCGAGGCGTCGGTAAAGTAGGACTCTTTCCACTTGGCGTCAGGAATGCGACCGGTGCCCTCACTTGGCAGATCGATGCCGCAGGTCTTGCCCAGGCCCCAACGGCGAAAGACCTCTTGCAGACCCTCGGGATGCTGGTCGTTGTAGAAAAACGCCTTACCCATATCGTAAAACACGGGGTCGCACGAGTTGGCGATACCGGACTGCAGCGTCATAGTGCCGTGACCGGAATGCAGCCAGCAGTACTTACCCCATGACTTGCCCAGGCCCGTCCAATAGCCCGTGCAGTTCGTGGTCTGGCCTGAGGTATAGGTTCCAAACTCAAGACCGGCCAGAGCCGAGAGCGGTTTGATGGTCGAAGCCGACATATACTGGCCGCTAATGGCGCGGTTGAGCAGCGGATGCGAACCCTTGTCGTCGTTGAGCTCGGTCCACACGTCGTTGGAAACGCCGCCGATGAACACCGACGGATCAAACTTGGGCTCGCTCGCCATACCCAGAATCTCACCATTGTTGGGATCGAGGCACACCACGGCGCCGTTGCCGGCATCGCTATGACCCGTGGTCTTGGCAAGCTCAATGGCATTCGCCAGAGCCGTCTCGCAGGCCTGTTGAATCTTAAGATCCAGCGTAAGCTTAATGTCAGAACCGGCCTTGGCGGGAACGGCGCCGGCTTGACCGGTCACATTACCCGAGGCGTCAACTTTCACGGTCTGCTCACCACGAATGCCCTGCAGCAGATTTTCGTAGTAAATCTCTACGCCCGCCTGGCCCACAATATCGCCCGATTGATACGAGATCTGGCCAGCCGCGCTATCGCTGCCGTCCGACGACTTCTTGTTCTGCGCCTCGAGCTGCTCGGAGGTAATGGTGCCGGTATAGCCCAAGATATGGCAGGCGGTCTCGCCATACGGGTATTGGCGCTCGGTGCGCTCGGCGATCTTCACGCCGGGAAACTCACCGGCGTGCTCCTGAATGTAGGCGACAGTAGAGCGGCGCACGTCAGTCGCGATCGTATGCAGGCTCTGCGCGCCTTCGGAATTGTCCTGGATGTTGCGCAGCACCGCGATATACGGCATGCCGAGCACGTTGGCAAGATGACGCACCAGTACCTTGTCGTCGGCAAGGTCGCGATAGGCGACGACGGCGAGCGAGGGGCGGTTTTGCACCAGCGCGACGCCGTTGCGGTCCAAGATGCGGCCACGAACGGCAGGCGTGGTAACGGTACGGGTCTGATTGCTCTTGGCCTGCTTGTCGTAGTAGTCCGACGAGACCATCTGCATGCCCCACAGCTTAACGGCAAGCGCGGCAAACATCGCACCCACGCCCGCGGTGAGGATGGAAAAGCGGCCCTTGAAGGCCGTAGCGGCCGTATTGCCCTCGCCCTCGGTGGCGCGCGGGGCCGTTCCGTGCTGCGTGTCGTAGGTAAAGCGGGAGTCGCCGCGGCGCATGATGACCAGCGCGACCACAATGGCCACGACCAGCACGATACCGGCGACAACAACCGTCAACTGGGAAGACATCTACAGGCCTCCCCTATTTGAGCTTATGGGTCTTGGGCTTAAAGCGCATACCCGTCTGACGCCCACCGCGCGCGGAGAACCCATAGCCAGACTGCGGCGCGACGCCGGACATCAAAAACGGAACGGCGACCAGGCCGGTCAGAATCGAAGACGGCAGGGCATGTCCAAAGATCGCCACGACAAAACTCGATTCCAGTCCCATAAACAGCAAGATAATGCTGTAGATCACGTTAATGGCAAGCGCAAAGGCGCCCACCGTGATGCCGCGAGCGCTCGGGGTGCCGCCCGTCTGACCGGCGGCACTGTGTGTCAGGGCAAAGCTGCCCACTGTCAGCAACAGCGACATCACGCCCACCGGCACGGCTGCCGACAGGTCGTAGAACAGGCCGCTGCAAAAACCGCAGATGACGGCCCGCGTGGGATCGCCCGAAAACACGCTCAGGCACACCAGGATAATCATAAAGTTGACGCGACCGCCCGCGATGGAGATCTGCGGCGCCAAGCCCGCCTGCAGCAGGACGCAGACAATGGCGGCAATCGCAAAAGTGCGGGAGCCAGTCCCCTGTTCGTGTAGATCCATGGACATGCCTCCCTATTCGCTCGAGCCCGAGTCAGTCGTGTCGGACGCATCGGAGCTTTCATCCGAGCTTTCGTCTTTGGACTTGGTGGCCGCATCGCGCGAGGTGCCCTGCGGCGTACTGTTGGCGCTGCTCACATCCTCGTCCGAAGCCGACTGCTCATCGGTCAGCGACGTAATGACCAGCACTTCCTCGTTGTTTTCGGCCGTTGTCTGGGCGCGCACGACGATGGTGTAGTACACATCGTTGGCAGACTTCTCCACCGACGAGACCGTACCGAGCGGCAGGCCCTTGGGGAATACGCCGCCGATGCCCGAGGTCACGATGATGTCGCCCACCTTCACGTCGGAATCGACACTCACGTGCTCCAGGCGCAGGGTACCGTCGGGCTGCCCCTGCAGCATACCCTGAGCGCGCGTATCCTGCACCATGGCGGACACGCCCGAGTTCTCATCACTAATCAGACGGACGGTGGAGGTCTTGGCCGAAACCTCGATAATCTGACCGATGACACCGGCAGAACTCGTCACGGGCATGTTGATGGTAAGACCGTCGGCAGAGCCTTTGTCGATGGTAACGGTCGAGGTCCAGGCATCGCCCGACGCGCCGACAATGCGAGCCGCGGTGGACTTGAGGTTGTAGGTCGACTGAAGACCGACCAGGCTCTCGAGTCGCTCGGCGGTCTTTTGAGCCTCGGAGAGCTCGGCAACCTTTGACGTCAGGACCTCGTTTTGCTTCTTAAGCTCGTCGAGGGTGTCTTGCGAAGCCGTAAGGTTAGAGAACACGTTTCCGATTGCGTTAAAGGGCGCAGCCACAGCCGAGCCCACAAAACGCACCGGCGAGGTAATCGTCGTCACACCCGAACGCACGGCATGAATCGGTCCCGCCTCGCCCTCGCGAATGTAAAACGTGAGCAGCAGCACCGAAATTACGCTGAAAACAATCAACGGGCGCATACCCGTTGATTGTCGCTTGGTATTCAGATTTGAAGAGAAACCCGAAGATCGTGCCAAATGGAATCCACCTTTTGGAAATTAAGCATTGGTCTGGACGAAGCCACCGTCAAACGCGTTAGCCTCGAGCACGCGGGCGCAGCCGTTGACGACGTTGTCGAGCGCCGTAGGGCTGACGTTGACCGAAACGCCGGTCTCGTCGCGCAGACGCACGTCGAGGCCGCGCAGCAGCGCACCGCCGCCGGTCAACAGGATGCCGTAGTACATAAGATCCGAGGCAAGATCGGGCGGCGTGGCGTCGAGGGCGTCCTTGACGGCCTTGGCCATCTCGTCGAGCGGCTTATTGAGCGCGCGACGAATCTCCTCGCTCTCGATGCGCACGGTCTTGGGCAGGCCCGTGATCACGTCGCGGCCGTTGACCTCGACGTCGAGCTCGTCCTTGAGCGGCACGGCAGAACCGACCTTGATCTTGATGTCCTCGGCCGTGCGCTCGCCGATAGCCAGGTTATAGGCATCGCGAACGTGGGTAAGGATGGCCTGATCAAACTCGTCACCGGCAATGCGAATGGACTGCGACACGACGATACCGCCCATGGCGATAACGGCGACCTCGGTGGTACCGCCGCCGATATCGATGACCATGGAGCCGGTCGGCTCCTCGACAGGCAAGTCGGCGCCGATGGCAGCGGCCATGGGCTCCTCGATCAGGTATGCCTGGCGGGCACCGGCTTGGATCGTAGCCTCAAAAACGGCGCGCTTCTCGACCGACGTGACACCGGAGGGGACGCAGACGACAACGCGCGGACGCGGGGTCCACGGATAGCGCTTCTCGGACGCCTTGTCGATAAAATAGCGAAGCATGGCCTCGGTAACGTCGAAGTCGGCGATAACGCCGTCCTTAAGGGGACGCACAGCCACAATGTTACTGGGCGTACGGCCGAGCATGCGCTTTGCCTCGATACCGACAGCCAGGATGCGCTCATCGTTCTTGTCGATGGCGACAACGGAGGGCTCGCGAATGACGATGCCCTTGCCGCGCACGGAGACAAGCGTGTTGGCGGTGCCGAGGTCGATGGCAAGATCGCCCGCATAGCTACCGAAGAACATATCCATCAAAGAAAACAACGCAACTCCTGATGTGTTGGATGATTGCTGGAAAACTACTAGCCCATCATACTAGCGCAAGCCCGGCGCCTCACTTGCGGTGAAGCACCGGGCAGCGCCAAATCTCATAAGGTCACTACTGGTTGTCAGCGGCCGAAAGATCGATATCAAGCGAGGAGACGGCCCAACCGATATGGTTGTCGGAGCGCACGAACTTGACGGTGTACTCCTGCTCGCCGCCCTTGGACAGCGACGCCTTGACCTTGGCGGTGGTCTCGGTCATAGACTGATCCATGCCCTCGATGGAGACGGTGGCGCCCTGCGGGATCGAAGAGATGATCATCGCCTTGGCGTCCTCGGACAGGCTGGAAGCAAGACAGGACTCGGCCTTAGCGGTATCGCCGTCACCGGCGGCCTGGAACAGGTCGGTGACAACAGACTCCTGCGAGGGGAAGCCCAGGCCGCGCGTGTAGGCAAAGCCAAGACCGCCTGCGGCAAGGACAATCAGCAGAAGCAGAACCAAGAAGACCTTGAGGCCCGTGTGGCGATGGCGACGACGGACCTTGGCCTCCTTGCGGTCCTGCTGAACCATCTCGGACTCGGACAGGGTGAAGAAGCCGGTGTCCGAGGGGTCGGGCATAAACTGACCGGTAGCACCCGTGGGGTCGAGCGGGTCGACGGCGGGAGCATCCATCGCGGGAGCCGGCGCCGTGGCCATGGCCGTCTGGGCCGAAAGCGCAGCGAGGGAATCGTGCACGCGGGCAAGCTCGTCGGACTGCTCGGGCGTAAGCTGGTAGATGCCGTCGGCAGTGGCGGCGTTAAAGGCATCGAGCGCGTCAGAGGGACGACCGGCGGCGGAAAGCGCCTCGCCCATACCGGCGTTAAGCGCACGCGTGTCGTCGCGCGGACCGGCAAAGTCGATGGCCGTGCGGTAGGTCTCTACGGCGTCTGCCGGACGGCCGAGCTTAATGAAGCAACGACCGAGCTCGCCGAGTGCGGCGGCAGGAGCCGGGTTGGCGCCGTCGATGGCAGCCTGACGGAAGGCAGTACCGGCATTGGCATAGTCGCCCGACTGGAACAGCGCGTTGCCCAGACCCAGGTAGGCCTTAAACGGCGTGGCATAGGATGCATCCTGCGTTGCGGCAGAGAACGCCTGGGCTGCAGTCACATAGTCACCCACGGCAGCAAGCGCCTTGCCGCGGTTGGTGAGCAGCGCGCCGCGCTTGCCATAGGTACCGTCGTTAAGGGCGGCGGCGTAGGCCTCGGCGGCCTCGGCATACATGCCCAGGTGCATCAAGGCGTTGCCGCGCAGATGGTCGGCCTCGCCCATAATCTCACCGGGGGTCTTTGCCGCACCGAGCATCTGGGCGGCAGCGGAATAATCACCCGCGCGATAAGCGGCGCGGCCCTGTTGGATCAGCTGGCTATTCAAGGAAGTCCCCTTTACTCGTGAACGATCTCGACATGGACGATCTCGTCACCGGCACGCAGCTGCGAGATGACGTCGAGGCCCTCGACCGTGGTGCCAAAGACGGTATAGCCGGAGTCGAGGTTGTGCTGGGCACCCAGGCAGAAGTAGAACTGCGAACCTGCGGAATCGGGATCCATGGAACGTGCCATGGCAAGCGCGCCGTCGACGTGGCTGTTACGCGGGTTGGTAGCGAACTCGCCCTTGATGCAGTAGCCGGGGCCACCGGTACCGGGCATGCCGTCGGGGCCCTCAAGGCCGGCGGCGACATCGGCGCCGGACATATCGCGGGTATTGGGGTCGCCGCCCTGGATCACAAAACCGGGCACATAGCGATGGAACTTAAGGCCGTCGTAAAAACCCATCGTGGAAAGCTCACAGAAGTTCGCCACGTGGATGGGGGCGCCCTCGCCGTCAAACTTGACCTTGATGGTGCCCTTCGACGTCTCGATCACCGCGCACTCATCGCCGGCAAGCTGATACTCGGGCGTGTAGAGCTCTTTCTTAAAACCAAACATGTGGTTCCTTCCTCGTGCGTTTAAAGCATATTTGGTCAAATTGTAGCAATAAGCACGGGCTTACATCAATTGCGCACGTAGGTTATGCCGACTATGGCGAACTAATTTTAGAAACGCTGCTGCGGCTTCCAGGAACCCACATTGGCGTCGTACTGGTTCAGCGCGCTGTTGCCACCCTGCGCGATGGGCGCCAGGATCTCGCTTTGGTGGGAACTCATCGACTCGCCATCGGGAATGGCCAGCGAGATGTCCCAGCTCTGGCAGATCACGTCGACGCGCTCATACATCCACTCGGCAAGCTGCTTTAAGTGGGCGATGTCGTCCGCATAGACCGTATCGTCCTGTACTTTCAGGTTGTTAAGCTCATCTTGCGTCTTTTTGATCTGGTCGCGCAGGGCGTAGGCACTCTGCGACAGCTCCTGACGGGTGGACAGCGGCGTTCGGAGATAGCCGTTGTTAAAGGAATCGATGACCTCGCCGATCTGGTCTTCGTCAGCGTAGGACACGATGGTCTGATACAGACCGTCGAGCCTGGTATAGAGCTGATCATCGGTGAGCACGGTTTCTTCCTGGACCACCTCGGCAGAATCGTCCTGCTTGGTATCGTCCTCAGTGGCCTCGCCCTTTTGGCGCGTGGGGAAGGTCGTCTGCGCGGCCTGGCCAAACTGGTCGTAGAAGCCAGGCATGACACCCATGGGATCGGTCGTCACGAACCAATAGGCACCGCCGCAAACGACGGCAAGGACCGCGATGACGATAAGCGGCTTGGGAATATGACGCTTGTGCTTGTGATAGGCATCCTCGTCGGGGTGCACCTTGCGCTTGGGTTTTTGAGCATCGTCATGCAGGGAAACGGGCATGGAAATATCGACCTTGGGGATACCGAAATCCTTATCGAAAGCTGGCAGCACGCAGGTCTCATTGGGGTCGGCGGCGTCCGAAAGCACCGCAGCGGCAGAGGCCGGCGCATGCGGCACCTCGGTATCGATCTGCTCTTGCGTTAGGCGCGGAAAGCCCGCCGTGCGGCCCGCTGCCAGATCGGATGCAGCCGCGTCCTCGGAGAGGATACCCGGAGCCGGGCGTCCGCATTTGGGGCATGTACGATCATGCGGAGAAAGACGGGCACCGCAGCCCTCACAGAACACAAACTCGGTGTGCTCGGGACCATCGCCCGGACCCACATAGGCGTTGCAGTAGGGGCAGAACGAGGCGCCGTCCTCGATAGTCTTAAGGGCTTTGCCAAAAAATTCACCGGCACCCTGCTGATGGTGGGCCCATGACCGCTGGCCTTTTGTCGCAGGTAGGGGCCGAAGCCTGGGAACTGAATGAAAACGGCATTACGGTCCATGCCGGATTCGCGGCCTATGACGCCGACCGCCGGGCGCGCCTGGCCGGGGCCGGAACGGACAGCCGGGGCGGCGCGGCCCTGAGCGCGGCGGGCCTGCCGAAAATGAGCTCCGAAGCGGCGCGGGAGGTCGCGCCCGGTTTCTCACGTGAGGAGCAGAAGCGCCTCAAGCGCGAGCAGGCCGAGAAACGCAACGCCCTGCACAAGGAACTCAACCCTGCAAAGCAAGTATACGGCTCTGGAAGAGGAACTGGCCCGCGTGCTGGACGAACAGAGCGCGGTGGAAGGCCGGTTGGCTGATCCCGAGGTCTATGCGGACCACAGCCGCTCCGGCGAACTGCTCAAGCGCTTTGAGGATTGCAAGCGGCGCGGCGAGGACCTGCTGGAAGAAATGGCGGGGCTGGAAGAAAAAATAACGGCTATCAAGAAACAGGCCGAAAGCGAGTGATTCATGCCTGAGAGCGGCGACGGCCTGCGGCCCATTGAAGTGGCTGCGGGCATCATCTGGCGCGGCGGGCGCTTTCTGGCCGCGCAGCGGCCCACGGACAAGCCTTTGGAAGGCTATTGGGAATTTCCCGGCGGCAAGCTGGAGGCAGGGGAGAGCCCGGCCGAGGCCCTTGCCCGCGAGCTGGCCGAGGAGCTGGGCATCGGCGTGCGCGAGTGCCGCTTCTGGCAGAGCCTGGAACACAGTTACGCGGAGCGCGGCTTTCGTGTGCGTCTGCACTTTTTCCACGTCACGGCCTTCAGCGGCGAGCCCTGCCCGGCGGAAGGCCAGAATCTGCGCTGGGTGACTCCGGCCGAGGCCCCGGAGCTGGGCTTTCTGCCCGCTGATGCGGGCGTGCTGGAACAGTTGCGGGCAGAGGGGCCGCCAATGGTCTGAATGCGTGCGTGCTGAAATTTTTTGCAAACGGTTCAACGCCAGAGCAGATTCGCTTTGAAATTGTGCCAATTCCAACGCTGACGCGGCCCACAGCCTGTCGTTGCTGTCGTCATCCATAAGCCGCCCAGCGGCAATGGCTGACGCGCGGCGGGAACGTGGTCCCGCCTTGGCTTCAGGCGCGGGCGTCCGCTCTCGCGGCCGCCAAGGCATTTCACTATTTTCAAAGTTGAAATGCCCTAATCCGTCCTCCGAAGGGGAACCCGCATGGGGCGTCTGCGTTTTGCCCATATCCGGCGTTTGCGCGGCCTTGTTCCGGCCCTGCTGGTTCCGCTGATGCTGGCGGCCCTGCTCGCACCGGCTGTGCTGCCGCTCTGCGCGGCCAATGCGGCCTTCAAGCCGCCGCAGTGCCGGGGGGCGGGCATGCCCGCCGACGCCCCTCTCTTTTATTTGGAGCTGATGTCCCATGACGACGCCCAAAAAGCGCGGGAGCTGGAGAGCCTGAAGTACGACGAGGAGCGAAAAGAGCGGGAGTCCGGCCGTAAGGCAAAGAAGGACGCATCCGGGCAGTCCGCTGAAGCGGCCCGGCTTGCGGCGAGCATCCGGCGGGTGGGAACGCCCGAGGCCCGCATCGGGGTGGAAGAAGCCAAGGAACACTGGAGAGAACTGGAAATCATGACCGTTCTGCCTCTTGACCCGAAGCGGCTCACGGCGGCGTATGAAAAAAGGGGAAGACTGGCCACGGCAGCAGCAGTTGGAATCCGCGTATCATGGCGAAACCCGCAATATCGTCCCCACGGATCTCAACCATGACGGCATCATGGATTTCATGCTCAACGAAGACCCGCTCTTGAATCTATGGGCCAGTCAGCTTTTTCTGGGTTGCGGGGATAATTTCTACACCCCGCTCGGTTTTTTCAGCGCGGGCTACAGCTCTGCTTCAGGCCCGGCGGTGACGGTCAAACAACGCAGTATCGACGGTCGCTCCTGGGACGCTTTCCACGTCGTCGCCCCGGATTTGCCCATAGGCTTGGAAGGCTCCTGCGAGTCTGACGAGCCGTTGCGCCATTGGGCGGAACGCGTCATTGCCTTTGACCCGGCCAGGGGCGTCTACCGCGAAATTTCCGTCAAGCCTTTGCCCTGACCGCGGCACACCTCTATCCTTCCTCCCCCAAAATAAATTCCAGCACGGCGTCGGCCAGCAGGGCCGCGGCTTGGGTGACACGCGGGGCCAGGGGCGGGGCCGCGAGCACGTCGGTGGTAAAGTCCCCGACCAGGGTCAGGCGGCCCAGGCGGCGTTTCTGCATGGGGGGCCGCCGTAGCCGCCCATGCCCGAGGCGCTGGCCACCATGCGCCCGTCCAGCAGGGCACGCTCCACCAGCATGGTTTTGGCTTCCGGATCGTCCAGGGCTTCCACCCAGATCGGGCAGGAGGGCAGGATTTCCGGCAGATCGGCGGGGCCCAGGCGCAGCCGCCGCGTCTCCACCCGGATGTCCGGATTGAGCTCGCGCAGTAACTCAGCCAGGGCTTCCACCTTGGGGCTTCCCAGATGGCGCGGCCAGAACTGCTGGCGGTTGAGATTGGACGGCTCCACCACGTCGTCATCAACCAGCAGCAGATCCTCCACCCCGCAACGTGCCAGCATGAGCGCCGCATTGGAGCCCAGGCCGCCGGCCCCGGCCAGGCCCACGCGCGCGGCGCGCAGCCTGGCCAGTTGTTCCGGAGTGAAATAGCGGGCCAGACCCCGGCGCAGGCTGTTGATCATGGGTGTTTCCTTATTGCGTTGTGCGGGGAGGCTTCGTGAGGTTCAGCCCCACAGGAATTCCCCGGCTTCCGGATGGTTGGAAAAACCGTGCGGACTCAGCGCGGCGGCATACGCGCCCGCGTTTTCAAAAATCAGCATATTGCCTACAACGGCGTTTTCCAGAACGACGTCTCTGGCCACAGTATCCATGCCGGTGCACAGATTGCCGCAGATGGTCACCATTTCAGCGGGCGCGGGCAGGCCGAGGGCTTTGGGAACATATGTACCGCGCCCGCTCCACAAGGGTTCGCAAGGTCCGGCGTATGCCGGTTCAAGCGGCAGGGCCTCAAACAGGCCCGCAATGGCCGGACGCAGAAAATGATTGAGCAGGCCCGCCGCGATGACGAAAGTTTTGCCTCGCGAGCGCTGATGTCAACAATACGGGTGACGAAGACGCCCGCATCGCCCACCAGAAAACGTCCGCTTTCCACATAGCGGCGCGCCGGAACCGGACCGTCTTGCGGAATAAGCCGCAGCAGGCCCGCCAGATGTCCGCGAAGCCGTTCCATGTTCAGGGATCGCATTTCCCCGGCGTAGGGAATGCCGAGGCCGCCGCCGAAGTCGATAAACTCAAGGGGCATGCCGAGGCCGTGATTCCAGACGCGGGCCAGACGCGCCACATGCTCGAAGCAACGGCCCAGGGCATCGGCGCTGAGCACCTGGCTGCGCGCATGGACATGGATGCCCGTCGGGCGCGCATGCTCCAGGCGGTGCAAAAAATCCCGGTGCGCGGGCAAGCCTTCCTCGTCTTCGCCGAATTTGTCGGGCAGGCCGGGCCGCATGGCCGGGCAGGGGCCCGGCCCATAGGAAAAATCCGGATTGACGCGCAGGCCCACCGCGCACGTCATGTTCCGGCTTGCGCAGATGGCGTCGATCCTTTGCAGCTCGGTATAGGAATCAGCGATAATCAGGCATTTATCCAACGTTTCCCGCAGATCGTCATCGCTTTTACCGGGGGCTGAAACAGGATTTTTTCCCTGGGAACGCCCAGAGCATGCGCCGTGAGCACCTCATTTTTCGAGGCCGCGTCAATGCCCGCACCGCAATCCGCCATATGCCGGCAGATTTCGCGGTTGCTGTTGCACTTCATGGAATACAGGATGTCGAAGCCGCTGAAGATGTCCCGCAGCCGGGCGATCCGCCCGGATATCGCTTTTCTGTCATAGACATACAGCGGGAAGCCATGCCGCTTCAGAAGAATTTCCAGATCCGGCGTCCGCATGGGTGCAATCCTGGTCTAGAGCGGACTCCCTTTGAAACGCTTTGCGTTTCAAAGGGGGCATTCCGGAAAAACGCGGTTTTTCCGGAATCCACGCCGCGTTGCTCTCGATGCCTGTACGCCCTTTGGGCTACAGGCACGGCCTTACGGGCCGCGTTGGGTCGGTCCTCGCGGCGCGCCTCACCGTGTTCGGGGCTAGAGCATTTCAAAGTTGAAATGTTCTAAAAACGGCGTGTGCACGGAAAGAGTCCACGAACACGCCGTTTGCTGAACGATTATGCCGCCGGGTCTTCCCAATCCTTGATCACCGCCTGATAACCAATGCCCGCCAGAGCGGAACTCATCTGTTCCAGGCTGCGGTGGTCGGTGATCTCGAACTGGCCGGGGTTGTGCATGTCCTCCGTGGCCCGGCCGCCCACGGCCGTGGACACCCCGGCGGACACGCGGGTGACGCCCAGGGGCACCAGATGATCGCGCATGAAGGCGCTTTCGCGGCTGGAGCAGGTGATGCCCGCGCGCGGCAAAAAGCAACGCGTCGCGGTGACGTACTGCACCAGATGGCGGTCGTCCACCGCATGTTGCACGTCGAAGTCGCCTTCGTGCGGGCAGATGCGCGGGATGGACACGCTCACGTCCACGCCGGGGAAATTGCGTTGCAGCCACCAGGCATGCAGGCCCGTGCCGAAGGCGTCCTGTTCGAAAGATTCCAGGCCCAGCAACGCGCCCACGCCCAGAGAGCGCATGCCCGCGCGCGCGGCGCGTTCCGGCGCGTTGAGGCGGAAGCCGTAGTCGTGCTTGGGGCCCACGGGATGCAGCCATGCGTAGAGTTCGGGATTGTAGGTCTCCTGGAACATGGTCATGGAGTCCACGCCCGCTTCCACCAGCAGGGAATATTCCTCCACGGTGAGGGAATAGACCTCAACGCCCACGGAGGCGAACAGCGGCTTGATCCGCCGCGCCACCGAGGCGATGTATTCCGGCGAGGAGAGCTTGGGCGCGTCGCCCGTGAGCAGCAGGATATGCTGAAAGCCCATCTCCGCGATGGACTTGGCCTCGGCATAGGCTTCTTCCACGCTGAGATGGCGGCGCGGCTGCTTGTTTTGGCGTTGAAGCCGCAATAGCGGCATTGATTGG
>ENA-OQCL01000016-OQCL01000016.1-human-gut-metagenome-genome-assembly--contig:-NODE-16-length-93281-cov-13.663117_pt1 | contig 93281 bp, 99 predicted proteins | sample MGYA00242502_ERZ504586 | MGnify/ENA primary metagenome ERZ504586 (study PRJEB26092, sample SAMD00036316) | human gut metagenome | host: Homo sapiens | study: EMG produced TPA metagenomics assembly of... | reverse complement strand
GGATTCTGCTTCAGCGCGTGACTACTTAAGCTCCTTCCTTCTGTACTTCATGATGATCGTAGCCGCTGTCCGGTGTCATCGGAAGTCTCTGATGGGCCATGCATCCTGATATCCGCATTCACCGGATTCAAAGATACGCTGGCTCCGACCGGAAGTTCTCTTGGATTTATGTTCCCGGCCCTGTTCGTAACCATCGCCTGCGGAGCAATTTCCGGATTCCATTCACTCGTTGGTTCAGGAACTACATCGAAACAGCTTGACAATGAGAAAAATGCCCGCCCGATCGCATACGGCGGTATGCTGATTGAGTGTGCACTTGCAATCGTATCTCTGTGTGCAGTCGGCTACATCTGGTCCAGATACACAGACGGAACCACCGTTGTTCCGACCGCTGTATTTGCAACCGGTATCTCCGAGATGGTAGCAACCATTCCGGGACTTGGCGGATCGACCCACGTACTGTACTCTCTGCTGGTTCTGACTGTATCGGTATTCTGCCTGACTTCTCTGGATACTGCAACCCGTCTGGCAAGATACATGTTCCAGGAGTTCTGGCTTGAGCCGGGACAGACTTACAAAGAGGCAACCGGCTACAAAGCCGTTCTGACCAATCCGGTTGTATCAACCGTTATCACCGTAGTACTCGGCATCGGCCTTGGCCTGACCGGTTATTCCAAAATCTGGCCGCTGTTCGGTGCATCCAACCAGCTGCTGGCAGCCATCGGACTTCTTGCTGTTGCTACCTGGCTTGGAAAAGTCGGCAAAAACAACAAAATGTTCCTGTTCCCGATGGTATTCATGCTGATCGTAACCATCACATCCCTTGTACAGACCCTGCTCGCAAACTTCAAGGGCCTTGGCGCAGGCGTTGGCATCGGCTGGTGCGTAGCACGTATCGTGCTGGCAGGCCTGCTTGTCATCCTGGCGCTGATCCTGGCTGTCGATGGATTCAAGACTCTGGCAAATCAGAAAAAGCAAAATAATGTGTGATTACAAAAAAGGCTCCCGGATAAAAACGGGGGTCATTTTTTTGTGACAGGGTTCTTGTGTTTGCGTCACACATACGGTATAATGATCGCAAGTTATTTCAGCGTGAAAGAAGGAAAACGGTTATGGAAAAAAATTGTATTTGCAACAGGAAATGCCGGCAAAATGAAAGAAATCCGTGAAATCCTTGCGGATCTGCCGGTGGAAATTTATTCGATGAAAGAAGCCGGCATTTCGGTCGAGATCGATGAGAACGGCAAAACCTTTGAGGAGAATGCAAAAATCAAAGCACAGACCGTTGCCGGATGCACAGACGGCGACACGATCGTGCTGGCGGATGACTCCGGTCTGGAAGTGGATGCCTTAAACGGCGAGCCTGGTGTCTATTCGGCAAGATATATGGGAGAGGATACGTCCTACCGCATCAAAAATCAGAGCCTCGTTGACCGCCTGGAGGGCGTGCCGGTGGAAAAAAGAACGGCACGATTCGTCTGTGTGATTGCAGCTGCCTTCCCGGATGGAACAGTCTGTACCACCAAAGGAACGATCGAGGGAAAAATCGGTTACGAGGAACGCGGGGAGAACGGTTTTGGCTATGACCCGATTTTCTATCTGCCGGATATGAGCCGCACGACCGCAGAACTTTCTCCGGAAGAGAAAAACGCAGTCAGCCACAGAGGAAAAGCACTGGCGGCGATGAAAGAACAGATTGCATCATATTTGAAATAAGAAGAGGGAAGAGAATGAGTATGAAATTTCTGATAGTGAGCGATACCCATGGACGGATGTATAACCTCGAGGAGGCCATGGAACGTGAGGAGTTCGACGGCATGATCCACTGCGGTGACGTGGAAGGGATGGATGACCTGATCAAATCCAAGGTAAACGGCCCGTGCTATATGGTCATGGGAAATAATGACTGGTTTTCAAACCTCCCGGCGGAGATTCAGGTGAACATTGATGATTACCGTGCCTTTATCACACACGGTCATAACTACGGCGTATCGCTCGGCCTGGAGGGAATCTATGCGGAGGCGCTTTCCAGGGGTGTGGATATCGTACTGTTCGGCCATACGCACCGGCCGGTCGCAGAAAAGCGTGGAAATCTCTGGATTGTCAATCCGGGCAGCCTCACGTATCCGCGTCAGATGGGAAGAAAACCAAGCTATGCCATGCATGACGATCAATGAAGAGCATGAGCTTTCGGTGGAGATCAAGTATCTGGATTAAAAAACGGGTCGAAAAAGGGCGGAAAACAGCCCAAAATCGAATGAATTATCGCAACTAACATGACTATTCCAAAGAAAACAGGGTAGTACCGGAGCAGGTTCTGACTAATTCTTAAAAAGTTTGTCAAAAAATACAATTTAGGTGTTGACAGATGAGAAAAGATATGATAAGATCTCTTTGTTGTCCGGTGAGAGCAAAACAACACAAAAACATTTTGAAAAAAATGAAAAAAAGTGTTGACAAACCGAAAACAATGTAATATAATAAATCTTGCGTCGAGCGCGAAAGGGTTAAACGCAAATCGGGAAACCTTGTTTACGGGGTGTGGCTCAGCTTGGCTAGAGCGCCTGGTTTGGGACCAGGAGGTCGCAGGTTCGAATCCTGTCACCCCGATGTCGTGCGGGTGTAGTTCAATGGTAGAACACCAGCCTTCCAAGCTGGATACGTGGGTTCGATTCCCATCACCCGCTTGCTGCTACAATTTTGTAGAAGCTGTGTGCTTGTAGCTCAGTTGGATAGAGCAACGGCCTTCTAAGCCGTGGGTCGGGGGTTCGAATCCCTCCAAGCACGCTTCACTAAAATTAAATAGTGAAAAAGACTGTAAGTCGTAATTATGGTGGGTATAGCGCAGTTGGTTAGCGCGCCAGATTGTGGCTCTGGAGGCCAAGGGTTCGAATCCCTTTATCCACCCTGCCAGCAAGGCGAAACATTGGGCTATCGCCAAGCGGTAAGGCACAGCACTTTGACTGCTGCATTCGCTGGTTCGAATCCAGCTAGCCCAGTTGGATGCAAAAGTATACGGAGCATTAGCTCAGTCGGTAGAGCACTTGACTTTTAATCAAGTTGTCCGGGGTTCGAATCCCCGATGCTTCACTAAATAACCCATAGAAAACGCCCATGGAGGTTTTTATGGGGTTTTTCTTTTTTGAAAAATAATAATGCGGTTATGACGGAATTGGCAGACGTGCAGGATTTAGGTTCCTGTGCCTTTCAGGCGTGTGGGTTCGAGTCCCACTAACCGCAGAAAAATCCACAGCAGTAAAATGACAAAAATCAGATTCTAAATAATTGCAGCAAAAATATTCGCGCATCAAATATCTTAAAAACTCCAAACAGAACCGAAAATCAAATAGAGAATAGATAGAGGAAAAATGGTATGACAAGAGAAAAGTATGAGTCATTGCCTTTGAGCATGCTGAAAGCGCTGGCAAAATCCAGAAACATGAAGGGAATTTCCACCCTGCGGAAAGAAGCGCTGATTGAGCGGATGCTGGAAGAAGATCAGAAAGAAAACCAGAAAAACATGGAAGAGTCGGCGGTTCTAAAAGAGGAAAAAAAGACGGAAACTGTACAGGATCAGAATCAGGAACCGCAGGAAAAGCGGGAGGACGGTATGGAGCGCCAGAATCGGGAAACCTCGGAAAACGGCACCGCGCGCCCGTACCAGAGACCGCGGTATGTCCGCCGGGAAGAGCGCAGTGAAAACGGAGAGCGCCAGGAGTACCGTCCAAGAGCGCCGCGTTTCAATGAGCGTAGATTTCAGGAACCACGGAATTATAATCAGAATAACCGTGAGGAAGAGCAAAGACAGGAGCCGCGTCAGGAAGCAGGGCAGGAAATGAGACAGGAGCCGCTGCGTCAGGAAGCAAGACCAGAGACGAGACAGGAACCGCGTCAGGAAACCAGCACGCTCGACAGCGGCCAGGAGGCCTGCGGCATCCTCGAGGTCATGCCGGACGGATTTTCTTGTTCAGAGAGGCAGCCAGCTTATCCTTATGACGCTGAGCGCTGGCGACGCTGGAAGCATACATCAGAGCGGTGTGGCCCTTTGCGGCAAAGACCTGAGCGATACCGCTGCCCATAGTACCTGCACCAAAGATTGCGACTTTCATGATAGTTCCTCCTAAATAAATTTATATTTAAGTAGCCGTTTTAATCATCAGGCCCGGCAGGGGACCTGTTAATTAACGAAATAGGGATTTGCCGGGAGTTACTTGTTCTGATAGGGCTCATGCTTGCGCTTTTCCAGGAAAGCGCCCATGCCCTCCTTCTGGTCGGCAGTCTCGAAGCAGCTGCCGAACAGGCCCTCCTCGATGGTCACAGCCCGGTCGATATCCACCTGCATGCCGTCGTTGATGGCCTTTTTGCAGGCGCGGACGGCGATGGGGGCGTTCTTGGCGATGGTCTCGGCCAGCTTCTCCGCGGCGGGCATCAGCTCCGCCAGGGGATACACGGCGTTCACCAGGCCGATACGCAGAGCCTCGTCGGCCTTGATATTCTTCGCGGTATAGATCAGCTGCTTGGCCATGCCCAGGCCCACCAGGCGGGCCAGACGCTGGGTGCCGCCGAAGCCCGGGGTAATGCCCAGGCCCGCCTCCGGCTGACCGAACACGGCGGTGTCGGCGCAGATGCGGATGTCGCAGCTCATGGACAGCTCACAGCCGCCGCCCAGGGCAAAGCCGTTGACTGCGGCGATGGTGGGGACCGGCAGCGTCTCCAGCTTGCGGAACACGTCGTTGCCCTTCTTGCCGAAGGCCTCGCCCTCCGCCTTGGTCAGGGTGCTCATCTCGCCGATGTCGGCGCCGGCCACAAAGGCCTTCTCGCCGCTGCCGGTGATGACCAGGGCGCGGATCTCGTCGTCCGCCTTCATCTGCTCCACCAGCTGGTCGATATCCTCCAGCACCTGGGAATTCAGGGCATTGAGGGCCTTGGGCCGGTTGATGGTGGCAACGGCGATGTGGCCCTTCTTTTCCAACAGAACGTTCGTCATGATAGTTCCTCCTTGCTTCGATCACCCGCCCTGTCCACCGGACCGGCGGGCCCACGGTGAGATGCCGCCCACAGCGGTCCCATCTTGTGTATGATCTTCATACAGTCTGTATTATAGTCCCTCGTCTAAAAATTATCAAGCCCTTGTTGACCGCCTTTCTCTTTTTCAGGATATTCCACAAAAGAAATGAAAATTCTTTGCGCATTTTTCAATATGACATGTTCATAATCCGGTCACAAAACCGTCCCCGGCACCAAATAGAGCATTTTTTTCGTTTACAGAACCGGCTATCTTGTGGTATATATAAGAATGGATTTTTATTTGCGGCCCCGGGCCGCGTGGGAGGAAGAACGCTATGCGCATGAGAAAGAAAAAAACCTGCTGCCCCGGATGGAGGCCTGCTCGTCCCTGCTGGTGGCGGACCCCCGTGCTCTGCGGGGCCGCTGGCGGGAGCTGCTGCCCGATGCCCGGGAACTGCGGGTGGAGCTGGGCTGCGGCAAGGGCCGCTTCACGGCGGAGACCGCCGCCGCCGAGCCGGACGTGCTGCTGATCGCCGTGGAAAAGGTCCCCGACGCCATGGTGGTGGCCATGGAGCGGGCCCAGGCGGCAGGTCTGCACAATGTATTTTTTGTGGACGGCGATGCCGCCTGCCTGCCGGAGTTTTTCGCCCCCGGCGAGGTGGACCGCATCTACATCAATTTCTGCGACCCCTGGCCCAGAAGCAACCAGAAAAAGCGCCGCCTGACCCACGGCAATTTCCTGCAATTATACCGCCGGGTGCTGCCCCTGGGCGGCGAGATCCACTTCAAAAGCGACAACGACAAGCTGTTCGAGTGGTCCCTGGAGGAGATCCCCCGGTTCGGCTTCCGGCTGTCCCAGGTCACCCGGGACCTTCACGCCGGCGGCCCCGTGGGGGTCATGACGGACTACGAGGCCAAATTCTACCAGCAGGGCGTCACCATCAACCGGTGCGTGGCCACCATGGTTCCCTGGGAAGCGCCTGCGGAGGCGGAGGAGGAAGAAGCATGATCGCCCTGTACGAAAACCAGCCCGTCTCCGCTCGGGTCCGGCTGACGGACGACGACTATCTCAGGACCCGCTATTACCTGCACCCCGACGGCACGGCGGACATTACCGTGGGCCGCGGCCCGGACTGGACGGTGCTGGCCTGCAAGGAGTGCTATGGCAAGGCCGTCAAGACCGTCCTGGACCTGGAGCCGGACAGCTGCGTCTTTGACCTGTCCCCTGCCGCCCGGCTGGGCCAGCCGGGCCTCAACGCCGCCCTGGAGGGCATTCTGGGCGGCTCCCACCGCAAGGCCGACTGCCTGACGGACGTCCGCTGCCCCGCCCTGACCTGCTATGCCTCCGGCAGCGGCTTCACCCTGCCCCAGCTCACCGCCGCCTGGCAGCTGGCGGAGGACATTATGGCCGTCCGCAATTATGTAAACCTCCCCGCCAACCTGCTGACGCCGATGGATTTTGCCGCCCGGCTGACGGCCCTGGCCCAGGGTCTGCCCATCGAAACCGCTGTCTACGACCGGCAGCAGCTGGAGGACCTGGGCCTCCGGGGCCTGCTGACCGTAGGCGGCAGCAGCGGCCACCCCCCGGCCCTGGTGGTGCTGCGGTACACCGGCGCGCCGGAGGACTCCCGGCGGGTAGGCTTCGTGGGCAAGGGCGTCACCGTGGACAGCGGCGGCTATTGTCTGAAATCCGCCTCCTCCATGGCGGGCATCAAGGGCGACATGGCCGGGGGCGCGGCGGCTGCCGCCGCCCTGCACGCTCTGGCCCGGCACGGAGTCCGGGTCAACGTCACGGCGGTGATCCCCACCTGTGAAAACCGCATCTCCCCCACCAGCATGCTCCCCGGCGACCGGATCACCCTCTTTTCCGGCCAGACCGTGGAGATCCTCAACGCCGATGCCGAGGGCCGCCTGATCCTGGCCGACGGCCTCACCTGGGCCATCCGCCGGGAGGGCTGCACCCACCTGGTGGATATCGCCACCCTCACGGGAGCCGTGTACGCCATGCTGGGCTATGTGACCACCGGCGTCATGGCCTCCGACGACAGCTGGTACGGCTGCCTGACCCGGGCCGCCGGGCACTCCGGCGAGCGGTTCTGGCGCATGCCGGACTTCCCGGAGTACGAGGACCTGATCCGCAGCGACTATGCCGACGTCCGCAACACCAGCAAGGACGGCTGCGGCGCCATCACCGCCGGGCTTTTCCTGAAGCACTTCACCCAGGGGCTTCCCTGGCTCCACCTGGATATCGCCGGCACGGCGGACAACAACACCGGCATCACCTGGCAGCACCAGACCCCCGGCGCCACCGGGGCCGCCGTGTCCACCCTCTATTACCTGGCCCGGGAGCTGGAAAATGCCTGATCCCCGCCCCCAATCTCCCCCAAAGGAGGACAACCCACATGACAACCCCCACTCCCTGCGCCCCCTTGATTGAAGGCTGCGTGGATTCCTATGCCTCCGCTCTGGCCGCCTGCCGGGGCGGCGCAGACCGTCTGGAGCTCTGCGGCCAGCTGGTCATCGGCGGCGTCACCCCCTCTCCGGCCATGCTTGAGCAGGTCCTGCGGGACTGCCCCGTCCCGGTGAACGTTCTCATCCGCCCCCGCTTCGGCGACTTTCTGTATACCGATGCCGAGATGGACCAGATGTGCCGGGAGATCGACCTGTTCCGCCGCCTGGGCGTCAACGGCGTGGTCATCGGAGCCCTGACCCCGGACGGCGCCCTGGATATGGAGAAAATGCGCCGGATGATGGACTGTGCCGGGGACATGGAGGTGACCCTTCACCGGGCCTTCGATATGTCCCGGGACCCCTTCCGGACCCTGGAGGACGCCGTTTCCCTGGGCTGCCGGACGGTGCTGACCTCCGGCCAGGCCCCGGACGCCGCCGCAGGCATCCCCCTGCTGGCCCGGCTCCGCCGTCAGGCCGCCGGACGCATTCACATCATGGCCGGCTGCGGCGTGAAATGGTGGAACATCCAACAGATTCACCACGAGACCGGCATCCGCACCTTCCACACCACCGGCCGCCGCGCCCCGCTGGACAGCGGCATGACCTACCGCAAGTCCACCGTGTCCATGGGCCTGCCCACCCTGTCCGAGTACGAGGTCTGGCAGACCGATCCGGAGGAATTTGCCCGATGCGCCGCCATTGTCCACGGTCTGCACGAAGCATCTATAAAATAATAAGCAGAAAGGAAAATCGCTCATGGAAAAGCAGCTCAAAGGCTTCGGCCTGTTCAGAAAATCTCACGAAAGCGCCGTGGATTCGGCGGAGGTCAAGCAGAACGAAAACCGCATCTTCCAGGAGGTGTGCCAGCTGGTGCGGGCCTTCCGGGAAAAGCATCCCTCCGTGGGATATGCGGTGCGGCTGGAGCGCTCCGCTCCCCTGGAGCCGGGTCCCGCGCCGTCCCGCTATTCCGCCTGGCTCATCGTCTCTCTGAGCCGGAACCAGACGATTCTGGAGAGCGGCCCGGATACCACCGAGTGGCCCGACGCCCGGGACAAGATCACCCGGGTCCGGGGCAAAAAGCTGACGGTTTCTGACGCGTATGCCCGCCTGATCGAGGAGGACCTGGAGAGCATTACCGCCGACTACGAGGCAAGCCCCGGCACCTATGTGGAAAACCGGGAGGCTTCCCGTGAAATGCTGGCTGAGGCCTGCCGCGTGGAGTGGATCGAGTAAAAAAGGAGGCCCCTATGCTGCTGTCCCCCGAAACGTATGCCGCCGCCCGGCGGCGCTTTGATTCGCTGCTGACCGGCCCGGCCGCCTGCGCGGCCCCGGCCATCCGGACGGCGCTGGAGGGTCTGGACCCCGACGATGCCCAGGCCCTGGTCTGGTGCTATGCCGCCAGCCCCCTCAGCGACTGGCTGAATACTCCCCCGGCCCTGTTCCGCAGTCTGGCACGGCATGGGGTCATGCTGCGCCGGACCTCCCCCTATGCCGCCCACCTGCCGGAGGACATTTTCCTGAACTATGTGCTCCATCCCCGGGTCAATGAGGAGGAGCTGTCCGACTGCCGCCGGGCTATGTATGATGAGCTGTCCCCCCTCCTGGCCGGTTTGCCGGAATATCAGGCCGCCGTCCGGGTGAATTATTGGAACGTCAGTCAGGTAACATACCGGCTGACGGATGACCGCACGATTTCCGCAGCCGCCGCCTGGCGCTGCGGCTTTGGCCGCTGCGGCGAGGAGTCCACCTTTGCCGTCAACGCCTACCGGGCCGTGGGCATCCCCGCCCGGCAGATCTACACCCCCCGCTGGGCCCACTGCGACGACAACCACGCCTGGGTGGAGGTCTGGGTGGATGGCAGCTGGCATTTTCTGGGAGCCTGTGAGCCGGAGGAGACTCTGGACCGGGGCTGGTTCACAGCGGCGGCAGCCCGGGCCCTGCTGCTGCATACCCGGTGCTTTGGAGACCCCGTGGGGGAGGAAATTATTTCCAGAAGCGGCATGGTGACTCTGCTGAATCAGACCCGCCGCTATGCCCCGGTGCGGACCCTCACCGTCCGGGTAACGGACCGGGCCGGAGCCCCTCTGCCGGGGGCGGCGGTTTTCTTTGAAATTCTCAACGCCTGCCAATGGTTCCCCGCTGCCCGGGTCCCGGCGGACCGGCAGGGACTCGCCCGGCTCACCTGTGGGCGGGGCAGTCTCCGGGTCCGGGCAGTTTGCGGTGAATGGTCTGCGCAGGAAATTATTTCCGGTGACGCAGAAACCGTCACCCTGACTCTGCCGGAGTCGGAGAAGTCGGAAATCAGCCGGGACATCTCGGTCTGTCCCGGCCCTGTCCCTATGTTGTCCCGGGACAAAACACCCCCTGTCCCGGTGTTGTCCCAAGGAAAAAAGCGGCTTGCCGCCGCAATCGACGCCCGCAAACGCCGTATCGCTCATATAGAGCAGGACGCGGAAGCTATGGCAGCGGGCCTTCCCGGAGGAGAACTCCTGCTTCAGGCTCCCGCCAACCGGGAAAATCTGGCAGAGTTTCTGGAAAATTCTTCCTTTTCCCTGCCCCATAAGCAGGCCCTTTTGGCAGCTCTCTCCCCCAAGGATCTTCAGGATGTGACCCCGGAGGTGCTGGCAGAGTCATTGTCCGTGCCCGGCCCCTGCCCGGAGCTGCCGGAGGACGTGTATTTCCGGTATGTGGCCTGTCCCCGGATAGATAACGAGCCCCTGCGGCCCCAGCGGCGGCAGCTGCTGCATGCCCTGACGGACTCACAAAAGGAACATTTCCGCCGTGATCCCCAGGCTTTATACGCCTGGCTTACGGAAAATATTCACTTTTTTCCCCAGGAGGAATACCCTCAGCTGACCACCCTTCCGGCGGCAGCGCTGGCGTCAAGGGCCGGATCCCCCCTATCCCGGGATGCGCTGTTCGCGGCCCTGTGCCGGGCCCTGGGCGTCCCCGCCCGGCTGCACCCGGCGGACCGGGAGCCTCAGTTCTGGCAGAACGGTCAATTCCGTTCCGCCGCAACGGGTCTGGCCCGGTGCAGCTTCCTGATTCTGGAAAATCCCATGGCATTCGGCACGGATTTTGGCCTGACAAAGCAGGAGGATGAACAGGCCCTGGACCTGTCGTCCTATTCCTGGAAAAACGGGCAGATGACCGTGGACCTGCTGCCCGGACGTTATACCGTTATCACCGATAGCCGCCTGCCCTGTGGGGATATACACGCCCGCGCCGTCTGTTTTTCCCTGGATAATGGAGAAAAACGGCGGATTCCCCTGGAAAAAGTGCCGGTTTTTCCGGAGGAGATGACCGTTTCCTGTCCCCTGCCGGACTTCACCGTCCGCTCCCCGGATGGCCGGGAGCTGGCCGGCCGGGAGCTGACCCGGACCCCGGCGCTGCTGGCCTGGCTGGAGGTGGGCCGGGAGCCCACGGAGCATCTGCTGGGAGAGCTGCGGGATCGGGCAGCGGCTCTTGCCGGAATGGATATTGTCCTTCTGGTGCCGGACCTCCGGGACCGAGCGGACCCGCTTCTGGCGGAGGTCTGCCGGGTCCTGCCCCGGTGCCGGGTGCTGCTGGGCGGCAGGCCCAACGCCCTGGCCCGCAGCGTTTTCCTGGAGCCGGGGTGCCTGCCCCTGGTGCTGGTGACGGACGGTCCCCTCCACGCCGTATACGCCGCCGCAGGCTACCGGGTAGGCGGGGTGCAGCTGGCGGAAACGGTGCTGCGGCAGGCAAAGGAGGGGCTCAGATGATCATCGAAAGCCATGCCCACTACAGTCATAAGCGCTATGACGGCACCTTCCGGTACCTGACCGGCCAGTTGACGGCGGAGGAGGGGAACCGGGACGGATTGCTGAAGCGGCTGCGGGAGAGCGGTGTCGCCCTGTGCATCGAGCCCGCCATCGACTTTGACTCCAACCGGCTGACCGCCGCCCTGTACCGGCAGCATCCGGACCTTTTCCGCCTGGCGGTGGGCGTTCATCCCACCCGGACGGCCCAGGTTCCTTGGCGGCAGCGAAAACAGCTGGCCACCTGGGCCCGGGGCCCCGGTGTGGCAGCCATCGGAGAGACGGGACTGGACTATCACCGGCCCCGGCATCACCGGCTGGTCCAGCTGCTGTGGTTCCGGTATCAGCTGGACCTGGCCCGGCGGACAGGGCTGCCGCTGGTGCTGCACATCCGCATGGCGGACCGGGACGCCCTGCCCATGCTGCGCCGCAGGCGGCGGTGGCTCCCCGGCGGGGTGGTGCACTGCTTCCAGGGCGGCTGGGAAACGGCCCGGCAGTACCTGGACCTGGGCCTGTGTCTGGGCATCGGCGGCGCGCTGCTGCGGCGGGAGTCGGCCCCCCTGCGGGAGACAGTGGCCCGGGCGCCGCTGGAGCGGCTGCTGGTGGAGACCGACAGCCCCTATGTGCTGCCGGACATTCCCTGGGAGGGCAGCAGAAAATCTCTGGGCAGAGTGCGCAACTCCTCCCTGCTGCTGCCCCGGATCATTGAGGAGATCGCACGGCTTAAGCGGCTGCCGCCGGAGACGGTGGAGGCGGCTGTGCTGGAAAATACCCGGCGGGTGTTCCGCCTGCCGGACATAAAGAACGGAGGATGACCATGCAGTACGATTTTGAAACCATTCTGGACCGGCGGGGACGGGATGCCCTGGCCCTGGACGTGATTCCCTATGCCGGAGTGGAGCCCAAGGCGGGCTTTTCCCGGATCCCTATGTGGGTGGCGGATATGAGCTTTCCCACCGCGCCGCCGGTGCTGGAGGCCATCCAGGCCCGGCTCAGTCACCCCAATTTCGGCTACTACCGGCTGACGGACGCCTACTATGACAGCATCATCCGCTGGCAGCAGGCACGGCACGGGGTATCCGGCCTGGAGCGGCGGCACATCGGTTATGAAAACGGGGTCCTGGGCGGCGTCAGCTCCGTGGTGCAGGCCTTGACCTGCCCCGGGGAGCCTATTCTGGTCCACAGCCCCACCTATGTGGGCTTTACCCACACCCTGGAGCGGCTGGGGCGGCCCATCGTCCACACGCCGCTGAAGCGGGATGAGGCGGGCGTGTGGCGCATGGACTATGCGGACATGGACCGGCAGCTGAGAGAGCACGACATCCACCTGGCCATCCTGTGCTCCCCCCACAATCCCTGCGGCCGGGTGTGGGAGCGATGGGAGCTGGAGCAGGCCATGGAGGTATACGCCGCCAACGACTGCACCGTCATCTCCGACGAGATCTGGTCGGACATCATCCTGCCGGGACACACCCACATTCCCACCCAGTCCGTGTCCGCCGATGCCCGCAGCCGCACCGCGGCCTTTTATGCCCCCACCAAGACCTTCAGCCTGGCGGGGCTCATCGGGTCGTACCACATTATCTACGACGACCGGCTGCGCAGCCGGGTCCGGCGGCAGGGGGACCTGTCCGGGTATAACAGCTGCAACGTGCTGTCCATGCATGCCCTGACGGGGGCCTACAGCCACGCGGGCATGGAATGGGTGGACCAGCTGTGCGCCGTGCTGGACAAGAACCTGCGGTACATCCGGGACTTTATGGAAAGCCGGTTCCCCGGCGTTTCCATGATGCTGCCTCAGGGGACGTATATGCTGTTCGTCAACTGCGGGGCCTGGTGCCGGGACCACGGCATCACCCCGGACCAGCTGCGCCGCCGGGGTGTGGAGCACGGCGTGATCTGGCAGAGCGGCGAAGCCTTCGGCGACGGCGACTGCATCCGCATCAACGCCGCCCTGCCCCATGCCCTGGTGCGGGAGGCCATGGACCGGCTGGAAAAATACGTCTTTGTGTGAGCGGCCCCCGCCAGGTCACGCGTTTTCGGGAATCGCCACGGGAACAAAGCTGCTGCGTAAAAGAGGGAGTACGATGAAAAAGCGTGTTTGGAAACGGATATTGGTGGTTCTGCTGGTGCTGGTGGTGATCGTCGGCGCGGCGGGCCTTGTGCTGGTGAAATCGGCGGCGGATATGGTCCCCCGGATGCAGGAACGGCTGGAGCAGGCCACCAGCATCCACTACATGTATTACATGGATATTGACGCCAGTTTCCTGGCGACCACCTCATCCGCCAGGATAAGCGGTGATATCTCCATGGTCATGAGCGACCCGGTGGCTATGGAAATGGACCTGACTATGAGCGGATCCGGACCGGAGGAAGCGAACCTGTATCACATCTATGCGGTCCCCGAGGGCGATTCGGAAAAGGTGTATGTGGGCATGGCGGATAAAGAGGACATGAAGTGGTACCGGGCCACCCTGTCCGCTGAGCTTTTCCGCGCAAATGTCCAGTCTCTGGACATCCGGGAGATAACGCAGCTCAGCACACAGAGCGATACCGACTTCCGGGTCGTGGGGATGAATCGGATCCAGGGTCAGTTGGCTCTGTGCGTTGAGGGAACGCTGCCGCCGCATATCGCGCAGGGAATACTGAAAAACAGCACCACCGGCCTTTGGGATCGCCTGAAGTCTCTGTTTGGGACCCCGGATACCCCGGAGGAAACAGCGGCGGAGGTCCCTGTCCGGGTCTGGATAGGGCTTTTCTCCCGCCTACCGGTAAAGTATGAGATAGACGCGACGCAGCTCATGCAGCAGATCGTGCAGAAAAATCAGGAGGACGGCACCATCAGCCGCTATGCCATCGGACTGGAGATCGTTGGCTATAACAATATTCAGGAGATCACCGTGCCGCAGGAGGTGCAGGACGCCTCCAAAAACCTGACCTTCTGGAAGGATTAACCGCAAAAGGTCCCGGCCAAAGCCGGGGCCTTTTGCGGTTCTTTCCGGATAAGACCAGAAAGCGGGGATATTCGCAAAAATAATGATTGACATTTGTCTTTATTTTTTATATATTGTATCTGCCAAATTTCAACGAGAGATATCAGGCCTATCCGCAAGGCCTCCCTTTGAACAGAGAAAAGAGGTAAGTCAAAAATATTTTACGAACGGGGGAGGATAAATGTCCAAAGAGTTGATTCGCCTGCGGGACCTCTGCATGGCGTTTGACGACGAGCTGGTTCTCGATCACATCAATCTGTATATCAACGATTCTGAATTCCTCACACTTCTGGGCCCCAGCGGCTGTGGCAAGACCACAACGCTGAGGATTATCGGCGGTTTCACGACGCCCACGTCGGGAGACGTCACCTTTGACGGTGTGAGGATTAATGATGTCCCGCCGCATAAGCGGCAGATCAACACGGTGTTCCAGAAGTATGCGCTGTTCCCTCATCTGGACGTGTTTGAGAACATCGCCTTTGGCTTGCGGATCGCCAAGGTGCCTGCCGAGGAAATCGAGGAGCGCGTGACGGAAATGCTGGGCGTGGTGAGTCTGAAGGGCTTTGAGCACCGGGAAAATTCACCCAGCTGTCCGGCGGCCAGCAGCAGCGGGTTGGCCATCGCCCGGGCGCTGGTGAACCGGCCCAAGGTCCTGCTGCTGGACGAGCCCCTGGGCGCGCTGGACCTGCGCCTGCGGAAGGATATGCAGAACGAGCTGAAGCGTATCCAGCAGCAGATGGGCATTACCTTCATCTATGTGACCCACGACCAGGAGGAGGCCCTGACCATGTCCGACACCGTGGTGGTGATGGACAAGGGCCGCATCCAGCAGATCGGCACCCCCGAGGACATCTATAACGAGCCGAAAAACGCCTTTGTGGCGGACTTTATCGGCGAGAGCAACATTCTCAACGGCACCATGGTCCGCGACAACGTGGTGAAAATGTACGGCAAGGAGTTCCCCTGCGTGGACGGCGGGTTCGCCCCCAACGAGCCGGTGGACGTGGTCATCCGCCCCGAGGACATCGACATTGTCCCCGTGGAGCAGGGGCAGCTGGTGGGCACCGTCACCAACGTCACCTTCAAGGGAATGCAGTACGATATCATCGTGGACTTCCGGGGCTTCAAGTGGCTGATCCAGACCACGGACCACTCCCCGGTGGGGGCCCGCATCGGTGTGAAGATCGACCCGGACGGGTTCCATATCATGAAAAAGAGCGAATATTCCGGTCAGTTCGGCGACTACAGCTCCTATTCCGAGGAGTATGAGGAGCTGGCGGACGCCTCCTGGGAGACGGATGAGGAGGAGAGCGGGGATGAAGAATAAGCTCTCCCGGTTCGCCGTGCCCTATGAGGTGTGGATGGCCATTTTCGTGGTGGCCCCCATCCTCATCATGGTGATCTATGCCTTCTCCTCCTCAGAGGGGGGCTTCACCCTGGACAATTTTGTGCAGATGGGCGGCTATACCCAGGTGTTTCTGCGGTCATTCAAGCTGGCCGTCATCGCCACGCTGATCTGTCTGGTCATCGGGTACCCGGTATCGTATCTCATGAGCCGGGAGGGGCCCGCCTTCCAGCGGACGGCCATGGTGCTGATCATGCTGCCCATGTGGATGAACTTCCTGCTGCGGACCTATTCCTGGATGACCATCCTGGAAAACCACGGGCTGCTGAACCAGCTGTTTCAGAAAATCGGGCTCATCAGCCTGTATAACCACATTTTCGGCACGGAGCTGGAGTATTTCTCCATGATGAATACCCAGGGGGCCGTGGTGCTGGGCATGGTATATAACTATCTGCCCTTTATGATCCTGCCCATCTATTCCGTGATCATCAAGCTGGACGGCTCCCTGCTGGAGGCCGCCCGGGACCTGGGGGCCAATTCCATAACGGTATTCCGCCGGGTGATCCTGCCCCTGAGCCTGCCGGGGGTCATCTCCGGCATCACCATGGTGTTTGTGCCGTCGGTGTCCACCTTCGCCATCAGCCGGATGCTGGGCGGCGGCACGGAGCTGCTGCTGGGCGACCTGATCGAGCGGCAGTTCCTGGGCGGGGCCTATAACCCCCAGTTGGGCGCGGCCATCTCCCTGGTGATGATGATCATCGTGCTGGTGTGCATGCTGGTGATGAATCGCTTCGGTGAGGGCGAGGAACAGGCGGTGATCCTATGACCGGGCGCAGACAGAACAGCATCGGCGATCGGGTGCTTATGGCGCTGGTGTTCCTGTTTCTCTATGCACCCATTATCATTCTCATCGTGTTCTCCTTCAACGCGGGCACCAGCTCCAGCGTGTGGAAGGGCTTTTCCCTGAAATGGTACGAGTCCCTGCTGTCTAACCGCCTGATCATGAACAGCGTGTACACCACCCTGATGGTGTCGCTGCTGTCCACCATTGTGGCGGCCATTGCAGGAACGTTTGCCGCCATCGGCCTGTACGCCATGAGCCGGCGGCGCCGGACCATCGTCAATTCCGTCAACAACATCCCCATGATGAACGCGGATATCGTCACCGGCGTCAGCCTGTGCCTGCTGTTCGTGGTGTTCTTCAACGGATGGGGCGCCTTTGCCGGGTGGGTGAACTCCTGGCAGTCGGCGGTGGTGCTGCCGGAGCGGCTGACCATGGGATTCGGCACCCTGCTTATCGCCCATATCTGCTTCAACATTCCGTATGTCATCCTGTCCGTGGGGCCAAAGCTGCGGCAGATGGACCGGAACCTCATCGACGCGGCCCAGGACCTGGGCTGCACCTGGATGCAGGCATTCTGGCGGGTGGTGATCCCGGAGATCAAGCCCGGCATCGTGTCCGGTGCGCTGACGGCCTTCACCATGTCCGTGGATGACTTCATCATCAGCTATTTTACCGCCGGGACCAGTGCCTCCACCCTGGCCATGACCATTTACGGCATGACCAAAAAGCGCGTCAGCCCGGAGATCAACGCCATTTCCACCCTGCTGTTTGTGACGGTGCTGGTGCTGCTGGCCATCATCAACCTGCGGGACAGCCACGCCGCCCGCCGGGAGCACCACGCAGCGGCGACTGCCGCCTCCGGCGCGCCTATGAAGCACCACCGGCGGCCCAACAAGGTGCTGCGGCGCGTGGCGGCCGGGGTCATGGCCTGCGTGCTGACGGCGCTGCTGGTGGTCACCGGCCGGTCCGTCCAGTCGGAGCGGGTGGTGAACGTGTGCTCCTGGGGCGAGTACATCGACGAGGAGCTGATCACCCAGTTTGAGGAGGAAACCGGCATCCGCGTGAACTATCAGACGGCGGAGAGCAACGAGGCCCTGTACTCCCTCATCAAGATGGGCGGCGCGGACTTCGACGTCATCGTCCCCTCGGACTATATGCTCGCGCGGCTCATTGAGGAGGACATGCTGGCGGAGCTGGACTACAGCCACATCCCCAACTTTGACCTGATTGACGACACCTATAAAAACCTCAGCTACGACCCGGAGAACAAGTACACCGTGCCGTACGCCTGGGGCACCCTGGGCATTATCTACAACACCACCATGGTGTCCGGGCCTATTACCAGCTGGGACGCCATGTTCGATCCCCAGTATGCGGGACAGGTGCTGATGATCAACAACTCCCGGGACGCTCTGGCCGCGGCCCTGCTGGACCTGGGCTACAGCATCAATACCACCGACGAGAGCCAGCTGGAGGAGGCCTTTGCCCTGCTGAAAAACGCCAAGGACAGCGGCGTGTATCAGGCCTTCGTCATGGACGAGGTGTTCCAGAAGATGGAGGGCGGCAACGCCGCCATCGCCATGTACTACGCCGGCGACTACCTGACCATGCTGGAAAACAACGAGGACCTGGCCTTCGTCATCCCGGAGGAAGGCAGCAACTGGTTCGTGGACGCCATGTGCGTCCTGAAGGACACCCAGCACATGGCCGAGGCGGAGGAGTGGATCAACTTCATCGCCTCCACCAGCTCCAACCTGGCCAACAATGGACTATGATCTGGGTACGCCGTACCCCCCGAACCGGGAGGCGCTGGAGCAGTACCCGGCCTACTACCAGGAGGTCAACGAGGAGGAGCTGGACCCGGAGATCTTCCAGATCATGGCTCCCCCGGCAGAGACCCTGGACCGATGCGAGATCTATGAGAACCTGCCCAAGGAGACCCTGAAGCTGTATGACCGCCTGTGGACCAGGCTGGGCGTGTAATGGAGGAACGGATATGCTGGAGATCGGAAAATCCTATACCATCGAACAGGTAGTCACCCCGGAGATGACCGCACGGGCCATCGGATCCGGCGGCCTGGAGGTGTTCGGCACCCCGTTTATGATGGCCATGATGGAGCACGCCGCCATGGACTGCGTGCAGCCGGACCTGCCGGAGGGCAAGGGCACCGTGGGCGTGGACATCCAGTCCAGCCACCTGGCGCCCACCCCTGTGGGCATGACCGTCCGGGCCACGGCCACCGTGACCGGCGTGTCGGAAAACGGGAAGCTCATCACCTTCCGGGTGGAGGCCAGCGACGACTGGGGCCCCATCGGCGAGGGGACCCACACCCGGGCCATTATCGCCAATGACCGCTTCCTGCAGAAGTGCAACAGCAAGCTGACGGAACAGAAATAACGAGCAAAACGGGACCGGGGAGAGCTGCGCTCTCCCCGGTCCCTTCTCCGTCTATCCGATGGGCCGCCCCTCCAGCACCGGCCTTGCCAGCAGCGGCAGGCTGCCGGACAGATCGATGCCGTCGGACGCCTCATACATCACCGCCCGGCCGCCGCAGGTGATGGCCGCCGCCGGGCACTCCCCCGTATCCCGGCTCCGTACCAGCAGCACCAGGTCCGTGCCGGGACAATCCCCCTCCTGAACCTGCCACGCGTCTCCGCCCCAGCGGCTGCTGAGCCAGCCCCGGACTACCGGTCCGGCCATGGCCGGAATCGCCAGATGAACATACTGCATATCCAGCACCTGGCCGGTCCACACCGTACCGCCTCCAGCCGACGGATCATACGCATATTGGGTGGCCGTCAGCTGCACCGGACACAGCAGGGTGGGCAGCTGACGGCGCAGCGTATCTCCCCGCCCCTCCGGCGGCTGGGCGCCGGGTGTGCCTGTCAGCTCCTCTATCCGGGGCAGCGTACCGCCCTCCGGCAGAGACTGCTGCCGGGGAAACAGCAGGCCTCCCGCCAGCAGCATGTATGCCGCTGCCAGCGGCAGCAGCCAGGTGCAGATATTCCTCAGAAGGGTCCGCCGCCCAGGCCGCGGACCGGGAAAACGATACGCTCCCCCCTGGCGCAGCCCACACCGGGCGCGATGCAGGTCCCGCCACTGCGCCCCCAGCTGGAACGGCGACACCAGCAGCATCAGCCACCCCAGCACCGGCACCGACACCAGCCGCAGCAGCGTCATACCGGGCAGCAGCAGCGCCGCCAACACCGCGGCCAGCAGCAGACCTGCCGCCGTCGTGGCCCACCACAGCCGCCGCTCCATGCCCCGCAGGGAACAGGCCAGACTGTCGTCATCAGTGAACACCGGCGGGGCCGCTGGGTCCTTCTCCGCGAACAGCCGGAACTCCCCGGCGTCCCGGACGTAGGTCCACCCGGCCTGCTGATACAGCGCCCGGACCTCCGGAGATAAGGCGCCGCTGTCCCGCCGGGGCGTCAGGGCGTACCGCAGGGTCCGGGGCGGGCCCTTTTTCATCCGCCATATGGGGAAAAAGCTCCCCGCCGGATACCAGCCCCGGGCAGCCTGGGCCGCCAGCCATTGCTCCCGGGCAGCAAGGTCCATGTACGCCGCGTTTTCAATCCGAAGTGTCATGCCGTTCCTCCTTTTCCGCATCCGCTACGCACCGGTGCAGCCGTGCCAGCTCCGCCTGATAAACCCGCAGGCCCTCCTCCGTCAGCCGGTAGTTCCGCTGCCGCCCGTGGACGGACACCTCCCGGATCAGCTCCTCCTCCAGAAACCGGCCCAGGATGGTGTACAGCGTCCCCGGTCCCAGACGCACCCGGCCCTCTGTCCGCCGCTCCACGGCGGCGGCGATCTCCGTGCCGCACAGCTCCCCCCGCCGGAAGGCCATCAGAACATAGAACATGGCCTCCGTCAGCGGGGTTTTTCCGCGCTGTCCCATGGGCATCCCTCCTAATATCGTGTAGCGATATCATATCATGATATCACATGGCTGTCAAGGAGCAAAAAAAGTTTCCTCATCGCGGGAAAAGCCCTTGCAATCAGCGGGCGGGGACCGTATAATATAAGTTCAGTGTGCAAGCACGGAAATACGACCGAACAAGGAGTGTGAGACAATGACCGAGGAAGGGAAGGCCCCTCTGAACGAGGAGAGTGCCGAGAGCAAAAACTTTATTCTGAACTTTATCGACGAGGACATCGCAGAGGGTGGCCGGTTCCAGGGACTGACCGTTCACACCCGTTTCCCGCCGGAGCCCAACGGCTATCTGCACATCGGCCACTGCAAGGCCCTGTGCATCGACTTCGGCACCGCCGAGCGGTACCATGGCCTGTGCAACCTCCGCATGGACGACACCAACCCCGCCAAGGAGGACACCGAGTATGTGGACGCCATCCAGCAGGACATCCACTGGCTGGGCTTTGACTGGGGCGACCGGTTCTTCTACGGGTCCGACTATTTTGAAAAGGACTATGAATACGCCGTGGAGCTCATCAAAAAGGGGCTGGCCTACGTCTGCGAGCTGACGCCGGAGGAGTTCAAGGCCAACCGCGGCGACATCGGCATCCCCGCCACGTCCCCCTACCGGGACCGGCCCATCGAGGAGAACCTGCGGCTGTTTGAAATGATGAAAAACGGCCAGGTGGAGGAGGGGAAAATGACCCTGCGGGCCAAGATCGACCTGGCCAGCGGCAACCTGAACCTCCGGGACCCCATCATCTACCGCATCCGCTTCATCAATCACCACCGCCAGGGTACCAAGTGGTGCATCTATCCCATGTACGACTTTGCCCACCCCATCCAGGACGCCCTGGAGGGCATTACCCACAGCCTGTGCTCCCTGGAGTTTGAGTCCCACCGGCCCCTGTACGACTGGGTGGTCAGCAACGTGTCCATCCCCTATCACAAGCCCCGGCAGATCGAATTTGCCCGGCTGGGCATCGACCACACCGTCATGAGCAAGCGGAAGCTCCGCAGGCTGGTGGAGGAGCACTATGTCTCCGGCTGGGACGATCCCCGTATGCCCACCCTGTGCGGCCTGCGCCGCCGGGGCTATACCGCTGCCTCTATCCGCAGCTTCTGCGAGCGCATCGGCGTGGCCAAATCCCCCAACACCGTGGAGTACGGCTTCCTGGAGCACTGCCTGCGGGAGGATCTGAACGTGTCCGCCCAGCGGACCATGGCGGTGCTGCATCCGGTGAAGCTCACCGTCACCAACTATCCCCAGGGCCAGAGCGAGACCTTCACCGTGGAGAACAACCCCACCGATCCCAGCCAGGGCACCCATGAGATCACCTTCAGCCGCCACCTGTGGATCGAGCATGAGGACTTTCTGGAGACGCCCATTCCCAAGTATAAGCGCCTGTATCCCGACGGCCCCGAGTGCCGCCTGAAGGGCGCGTATCTGGTGAAGTGCACCGGCTGCGTCAAGGATGAAAACGGCCAGATCGTGGAGGTCCTGTGCACCTACGACCCCGACAGCCGGGGCGGCGATCCCGCCGACGGCCGCAAGGTCAAGGGCGCCACGCTGCACTGGGTGGACGCGGAGAGCTGCGTGGACGCCGAGGTGCGCCTGTATGACAATCTGTTCTCCGATCCCCAGCCCGACGGGCCGGACAAGGATTTCCTGAACTGCCTGAACCCCGACTCCCTGATGGTGCTGGAGGGGTGCAAGGTGGAGCGGGCCATGGTGGACGTGGCCAAGCGCTTTGACCAGGCGGAAAACCGCACCGGCGTCAACGCCCCCACCTTCCAGTTTATGCGGACGGGCTATTTCTGCATGGACAACCGGGACTGCACGGCAGATCACCTGGTATTCAACCGCAGCGTGTCCCTGAAGGACAGCTTCAAAAAGTAACCTGTAAAGTAAAAGTTGCGCCGGCCAAAGGGCGGCGCAACTTTGTTTTGCTGGACAAGGGGCAGGGCAATCTGTATAATGGGGAGAAAAAGGAGGTCCACGCCATGTCCCTATACGATGTCGTTCACGCCCCGCAGCCCCGGAAACGGGACCGGAAGCTGCACATACTCATCGCCATTGGGCTGATCCTGGTGCTGGCGGCGTTTATCCCCATTCCGTGGGCCATGCATTTACAGCGGCAGTATCGCCATTTTATAAATGGGCTGGGAGAAAGCGTCCAATACGCCAAGGATCAGGGCGGCCTGTACGTCCGGCAGGACGGGCGGCAATTCTGGTCCCAGGACTCCGCCTCCCGGCTATATCTGGAGCTGAACACCGCCGGCATGGGCAAGCGCCAGAACAGCGCCCCCAAGTCCGTGCCGGATGCGGAGCTGGAGTTCGGCAACGGGTGCATCCTGCGCCTGTGGGAGCAGGACGTCTGGGACGGGTACAACCGCAAATGGGTCCCCGGCGTGTTCGTCTGGTACCAGGGGGCAGACGGGACCAACTATATGTATGACACCGACCAGGTGCGGTGGCAGGTGCTGGGCAAGTGGGTGCCCGGAGAATAGGAGGAGCGATATGGGTCTTTACGATGCGGTACGGAAGGAGCAGCCCCGGCGGCGGTTCCACCCCCTGTGGGCGGCAGCGCTGGTCTTTGCCGTGGCGCTGGTGACGGTGCTGGGCCTGGTCATCAGCAAGCCCCAGCGGGACCACGACCGGTTCGTCCAGTGCATGAGCGAGATCTCCAGCAGCACCACCTATGCCCTGGCCCGGAAGCACACCAACCTTCAGGCTCAGGTGGACGGCCAGAGCCTGCGCATTACCCAGGAAAACGGCTATGCCCTGTACGGCAAGCTGTTCAACATGGGCGCCGTATTCAGCCGGGATGTGCCCAAGGGCGTGGGCATCCGCCTGGACTACGGCGATGGCGCGGTGATGGAGCTGTGGCCCTACCGGCTGCCCGCCGGGTCCGCCCGCAGCCAGGGGCTGTTCGTGCGGTTCCGGAATCCGGAGGGAAAGGTCTATTCCTACTACACGGACCGGGATACCTTTGCCCGGGTCACCGAGTGCCTGTCGCCGGAGCATAACCCGGCGTGGGACTGAAGCAAGCCATATGAAAACGGCCCTGCGGGAGCGTGCTCCCGCAGGGCCGTTTTGCGCTTATTTCAGCTCGTCCAGGGTCAGCCGGAAGCTGGGCAGAAAGTCCCGGAGGAACAGGTCCACCTCCGGCAGGTGCATCTTCTCCAGGGCCTGCCGGGTCTGGTGGGCGGCGGCCCGGAACTCGTCGTTTCCGGCCTTCTGCTCCTCCAGACACTTGATGTGGGCCGACAGCTTGTCCGCCGCCTTCACCAGCTCCTCCACCTCCGGGTCCGCCGGGGTCAGCAGGTCGGCGTAGATGTCCTGGAGCCTCTGGGGCAGCATCCCCGTGAGCTTCCGGCAGGCGATGGCCTCCACCTGCTTATAGGCGTCCCGGATATCGGGGTTATAATACTTGATGGGCGTGGGCATATCGCCGGTAAGGATCTCGCTGGCGTCGTGGTACAGGGCCGCCACGGCCACGGCTCCGGCGTCCACCTGGCCGCCGAAATACTCGTTGCGCAGCACTGCCAGGGCGTGGGCCAGGATAGCTACCTGGTGGCTGTGCTCCTGGATATTCTCGGTGTAGCTGTTGCGCATCAGGGCCCAGCGGTCAATGAACCGCATCCGGGCCATATAGGCGAAAAAGTGGTGCATCACTGTACCTCCCCCAATAGAATTTCCCCGTCGGTGCCGGTGATCCTCACCGGCAGCACCTGATTGTGGAGGTTTTTGCCGCCGGGGACAGCCACCTCCATATAGTTGGGCGCGTGGCCGCCGTAGCGGCCTGCCACCGGCTGCTCAAACAGCACGGAATACGTCTCTCCCACGCAGCCCTCCAGAAACTCCCGGTGCAGCCGTGCGGCCAGCGCGCCGGCCCGGGCGGCCCGCTCCTCCTTCACCGGGCCCGGCACCTGGGGCATGTCCGCCGCCCTGGTGCCGGGACGGATGGAGTACGGAAACACATGCATGGCCGCAAAGCGGCACTCCTCCAGAAACGCCAGGGTGGCGGAGAACTCCTCCTCCGTCTCCTGGGGAAAGCCGCAGATCACGTCGGTGGTGATGGCGGGGCGGGGAAAATATGCCCGCAGCAGGCGGACGGATTCCCGGAACCGGGCGGTGTCGTACCGGCGGTTCATGCGACGCAGGGTGGCGTCGCACCCGGATTGCAGGGACAGATGGAAGTGGGGGCACAGATTGGGAAGCTGCGACGCCCGGCGGCAGAAATCCTCCGTCACCGTCCGGGGCTCCAGGCTCCCCAGCCGCAGCCGCAGCCGGGGTGCGGCCGCCGCTACAGCCTCCACCAGGTCGATGAGGCTGCTGCCGTCGTGAAGATCCCGGCCCCAGGAGGAAATTTCGATGCCGGTGAACACCAGCTCCCGGTATCCCTCCGCCTGGAGCTGCCGGGCCTGGGCCACGGCCTCGGCCAGGGGCAGGGACCGCACCGGCCCCCGGGCATAGGGAATGATGCAATAGGTGCAGAAATTCACGCAGCCGTCCTCCACCTTCAGCATGGCCCGGGTGCGGGCCGCCATGCCTCCGGCAGGCAGCACCTCAAAGTCCCGCCGCCGCAGGGAGTCGTCCACCGCCACCCGGGGGGCCCGGTCCCGGGCCTCCTGCTCCAGCAGGTCCAGAAAGGCCATCCGGCCGCCGGTGCCGCCGATCAGGTCGATGCCCAGGCCCTTGGCCTCGTCGGTGTGGGTCTGGATATAGCAGCCGCAGGCGGCCACCACTGCGTTGGGGCTGCGGCGCTTGGCCCGGCGGATCATCTGGCGGGATTTTTTTGTCGCTGACGGCGGTAACGGAGCAGGTATTGACGATATAAGCGTCGGCGCTGTCCTCGAAGTCCACCAGCTCATGACCCCGGCGGCGCAGCTCCTGCTCCATGGCCTGGGTCTCGTACTGGTTCACCTTGCAGCCCAACGTGTAAATGGCAACTCGCATGGGATTCTCCTTGCACTTTCTGAGTTAATTCGGTATAATATAAGGACTTGTGATTTATTATAATGCATTCTGCCGCCGGTGGCAAGCGGCGGCAGAGGATTTGTGAGGAAACGCGTATGATTTATCTGGATCATGCGGCCACCACGCCGGTGCCCCGGCCTGTGGCGGACGCCATGTATGAGGTGCTGACGGATCAGTTCGGCAACCCTTCGTCCCAGTATCCCATGGGCCGGGAGGCAAAGCAGCTGGTGGAGGGATGCCGGGCCACGGTGGCCGGGGCCCTGGGATGCCGGCCGGAGAACCTGCATTTCACCTCCTGCGGCACCGAGTCCGACAACTGGGCCATCTCCGCCGCCGTGTGGCAGGGCCGCCACGCAGGGCGGCACATCATCACCACCGCCGTGGAGCACAGCGCCGTGCTGGAGCCTTGCAGATGGCTCCAGCAGCAGGGGTATGAGGTGACATACCTGGCCCCGGACAAGAAGGGCCAGGTCACCGTGCAGCAGGTGGCGGACGCCCTGCGGGAGGACACGGTGCTGGTGAGCATGATGCTGGTGAACAACGAAACCGGCTGCATCTTCCCGGTGCAGGAGGTGGCCCGCCTGCTGCGGGAGAAAAACAGCCGGGCCCTGCTGCACTGCGATGCGGTGCAGGGCTTTCTGAAGGTCCCCTGCGATCCGGTAGGCTGGGGTGTGGACCTGATGAGCCTGTCCGCCCATAAGATCGGCGGGCCCAAGGGCGTGGGCGCGCTGTACACCGCCCCGGAGCTGCGGAATCTGCGGCCCCTGCTGCCCGGCGGCGGCCAGGAGGGGGGCCTGCGGTCCGGCACCGAGGCCACGGCCCAGATCGCGGGCTTTGCCAGGGCCGTGGAGCTGCGGCAGGAGAATCTGGCGGAGAAGCTCCGGCATATGGCAGACATCAAGGCCTATTGCCGGGAGCGGCTGCTGTCCATCCCCGGGGTGGTCCCGGTGGGCGAAGGGACCGCGCCCCACATCCTGGCGGTTTCCCTGGTGGGGTATCCCAGCGCCAACATCGTCACGGACCTGAGTGCGCAGGGCATCTGCATCTCCGCCGGGTCCGCCTGCCACCGGGGCAAGGCCAGCCATGTGGTGTCGGCCCTGCACCTGGACAAAAAAAACCGCCGCAGGGGTCATCCGGATCAGCTTCGGTCCGGACACCTCCAGAGCGGACATCGACGGGCTGTATCAGGCCCTTCTGAACCACAAAAATCAACGTTTTCCTATGCTGTGAGGTGTCATATGTTTCGTTGTCTCAAGCGGGGACCGGGCTTCTACGGGTATCTGTGGCGGCTGACGGGGCCCATTGCCCTGCAAAATCTGATCACGTTTTCCCTGGGCCTGATCGACACGCTGATGGTCAGCTGGCTGGGCAACACCCAGATGGCCGCCGTGACCACCGCCAACGTGCCGGTGTTTCTGCTGATCTCCATCGTGTTCGGGGTCCAGAGCGGCCTGGGCATCCTGGTAAGCCAGTACTGGGGCAAAAAGGACATGGAGAGCATCAGCCGGGCCATCGGCGTGGCGGCCATGCTGGGCACCGGCATCACCCTGGTGCTGGCGGTGGTGCTGTTTCTGTGGCCGGTGCAGATCATGGACCTGCTGTCCAACAAGCATGAGCTGTCGGTGCTGGGTGCGCCGTATCTGAAGCTCATCGGCTTTTCCTATGTGTTCAATATGCTCTCGTCCATCTATGTCAGCGCCATGCGCAGCGCCGAGAATTCAGGCTTCGGCATGAAGCTGTTCGGCGTGTCCACCCTGCTGAACACCGGGATGAACTACATCCTCATTTTTGGCAAGTGCGGCTTCCCTGCCCTGGGCATTCAGGGGGCAGCCATTGCCACGCTGCTGTCCCGGGTGGCGGAGTTTCTCATCTGCTTGGTGTGCGCCATGCGCAGCCGCATTCTGCCCCTGGACCTGGCCGCCTTCTTCCGGCCGGGATGGGAGATGCTGCGGCGCTTCGTAAAATACTCCACCCCGGTGATCCTCAACGAGACGGCCTGGGGCCTGGGCAACAGTCTGCTGACGGTGATCCTGGGCTATACGGACAACTCCGTGGAGATGCTGGCGGCCAACGCCGTGATGGGCAACCTGAACCGGCTGTTCCTGGTGGTGTGCTTCGGCCTGGGTGCAGCCACGGCAGTGATGGTCGGCAAGGCCATCGGTGAAGGACAGAGCCACCGGGAGGTCATGGACCTGAGCCGGACGCTGCTGGTGTTCACTCTGCTGGTGGGAACGGGGCTGGCGGCGGTGTCCCTGGCGCTGGTGCCCACGCTGTTCGTGCCGGTGGTGTTCCCGCTGTTCAAGCTGACGGGCCAGTCCGCCGCCATTGCCGCGGCGCTGGCAGTGACGTCGTTTGTGATGATCCCCCTGCACGCCTATTCCATCTCCGCCGTCACCGGCGTGCTGCGGGCAGGCGGCGACGTGGCCTGGTCGGCGGCGCTGGACATTGCGCCCCAGTGGCTGCTGGCCCTGCCGCTGACGGCCCTGCTGGCCCTGGTGTTCAAGGCCAATTATTGGTTCATCGCCGCCGCCATTCAGGCGGAGAGCCTGCTGAAAGTGCCCCTGTGCGCCCTGCGCATCCGCACCGGAAAATGGATCCACGACGTCACCCTGCCCCAGGGGGAGCTGTAACTTTTATACAATCCTGTCATCAAATTGTAACCAAATTCCCGGCATTTGTAACCAGTTTGAAATTGAATTGCGGCACGCGCGGCGGTATACTTGATTTGTAAAGGCACATAAGGCTCTTATTCCAGACCTCCAACCGGAAAGGAAGAGTATCATGAACAAACGTTTTTTACAGGTCATTTCCGCCGCGCTGTGCGTTCTGCTGCTGGCCGGGTGCGGGACGAAGGCGGAGGATTCCGCCGGAACAGCGGACGACGGACAGCAGTGGGGACCTCCGGCTCAGGACGGCTTCGACGAACCGGTTTACCGGACCACCATATTCGGCAGCATGCCCTACGAAGCGCCCCCCAGACGGGCGGACAAGGTGTGGGACGGGGCCGCCTGGGTGGACCCGTCGGACCCGGAGGTGACGCAGCGGACCGCTGTAGAGCCGGACGTGACCGTTACGACTCAATGGGCGGAGGGACAGCAGGGTGAGGACGGCATTGCGGATGCGGTACGGGACTATATGACCCTGGCCTATTCCCTTCGGGCCGCGCCGGATATGACCGTGGAGGAGCATCCCTGCTGCACCGATGACATGGTGGACGAACTGCGTTTCTATGCGTTCATGATGTCCTCCGATCTGAGCTTCCGGACCCGCGCTGCCGCAACACTGGAGAACCTGACCCCGTCCGCGTCAGATAATATCCGCGTCCGGGTGCTTATCGATGCCCAGGAGGCCACGGGCAATATCACCGATACGGCCTATTGCCAGGATGAGCACTGGTCTACCGCCCGGGAGCTGGCCCTAACCCGGCTCAACGGCCGCTGGACGGTAACGGACGATGATACCGATGCATCCAATTTTTTCCAGGGTGGCGTTGCGGATGAGGTCCCGCCCTCCCGGGAGCTGCGCCAGGCGGTAGAGGCATATTTTCAGCTGCGGGCCGATGAAATGGCCGGACAAATGGGCGATTCCTCCTGCACCACCAACGCCCTGCTGGCAGACGCCAGGCTGTTTGCCGCTCAGGTGGACTGGTCCCGGGTATACGGCGCACAGGGCCGCGCCTGTCAGTTCGGCTCTCCCCAGGAGCTGCCCCCCTTCGACGTTCGCCTGCCTGTAACGGAGGTCATGCGGATCGACGGGCTGCAATTTGTTGACCGCCAGCCCCTGATGCGCACGTCGTTTGCCATTGTGAGCCATATGCTGACCCTGACCCGTGCCGCCGACGGCCGGTACACAGTAGTGGGCGATACCTATGAGTACGGCAGTCATAACTGCAATATCCTGGAGCCTATCAAATGAACATCACGGAGAATCAACACCTATGAGCATATTCTGCTGTCCCATCTGCGGCGGGCCCCTGGAGCGGGGGCCTTCCGCCTATTCCTGCCCGGCGGGGCACAGCTTTGACCTGGCCCGGGAGGGCTATGTCCACCTGCTGCCTGCCAACCGGATGCACTCGAAAATGCCCGGCGACGACAAGGGCATGGCCGCCGCCCGGTGGGCCTTTCTGAGCAAGGACTACTATGCGCCCCTGCGGGACGCCCTGTGCAGCATCGCCCTGGCCAATACCGGGCCCGCGCCGTCGGTGCTGGACACCGGCTGCGGCGAGGGGTACTACACCAGCGGGGTCTATCAGGCCCTGCGCCGGGCGGGGCGCAGCGTCACCCTGGCGGGGACGGACATCTCCAAGGCCATCCTCCGCCGGGCCGCCAAGCGGGAAAAGGACGCGGAATTTGCCGTGGCCTCGTCGTACCATCTGCCGGTGGCGGACGGCTCCGTGGACCTGCTGCTCAACTGCTTTTCTCCCCTGGCCATTGAGGAGTTCCACCGGGTGCTGCGGCCCGGCGGTGTATTCGTTTATGTGGTGCCGTCGGAAAAGCACCTGTGGGAGCTGAAGCAGGTGCTGTATGACCGCCCCTATCCCAACGAGGTGAAGCAGACCCCCTACCCCGGCTTTTCGTATCAGGAGATCCGCCATGTGGAGGCCGTGATCCATCTGCCCTGTCAGGAGGACATCCACGCCCTGTTCCAGATGACGCCGTACTACTGGAAAACTCCCCGGGCCGGGGCGGAGCGCCTGGCGGCGCTGACGGCGCTGGACGTGACCATCAGCTTCGATATCCACGTTTTCCGGCGGGAAACGTGACGAATCGGGGTTGCAAAAACGTTTTCGGTGCGTTATGATAGGGCTATAACACGCAATTGAGGAGGTTTTCCCTATTATGGATTACAGCGAAATTCTCAAGAATGCCCGGGAATGCAGCGGCCCCTACTGCAAGGCATGTCCCGTGTGCAACGGCATGGCCTGCCGCACTCAGGTCCCCGGCCCCGGCGGCAAGGGTACCGCCGCCACCATGCTGCGCAACTATCAGAAGTGGCAGGAGGTGTGCATCAACATGGACACCATCTGCGAAAATGCCCCCATCGACACCAGCCTCCGGCTGTTTGGCCGGACGTTTGCCGCGCCTATTTTTGCCGCCCCGGTGGGAGCCATGAAGCTCCACTATGGGGATAAATACGACGATCTGACCTATAACGACATTCTGGTGTCCTCCTGCGCCCAGGCGGGCATCGCCGCCTTCACCGGCGACGGCACCAACCCCGCCGTGATGGAGGGGGCGCTGCACGCCATTGCCGCCTCCGGCGGCGCGGGCATTCCCACGGTGAAGCCCTGGAACATGGAGACGGTGTTTGCCAAGCTGGACGCCGTGCGCCAGGCGGACCCTGTGGCCGTGGCCATGGACATCGACGCGGCGGGCCTGCCCTTCCTGAAGGGGCTGACCCCCCCGGCAGGCAGCAAAACCGTGGAGGAGCTGCGCCAGATCATTGACTACGCCAAAAAGCCCTTTATCATCAAGGGCATCATGACCGTTCGCGGCGCCCAGAAGGCCCTGGAGGCCGGGGCCAGCGCCATCGTGGTATCCAACCACGGCGGCCGGGTCCAGGATCAGTGTCCCTCCACGGCGGAGGTCCTGCCCGCCATCGCCGACGCGGTGGGCGGCAAGCTGACCATCCTGGTGGACGGCGGCCTGCGCAACGGCACGGATATTTTCAAGGCTCTGGCCCTGGGCGCGGACGGCGTGCTCATCGGCCGTCCCTTCGTCACCATGGTCTATGGCGGCGGGGCCCAGGGTCCCGGCGTGCTGGTGAAGAAGCTCCAGGCGGAGCTGGCGGACACCATGGCCATGTGCGGCGCGCACTCCCTGGCGGAGATCCGCCGGGATATGCTGTTCGGCTATTGAGCCGGCAGCCGGATCCATCGGACATAAAAAGCCCTCCGGCGCGCAGCATGCCGCCGGCAGGGCTTTTTATGCTTCCCGACCCGCTTTCACAGCCGCACCGGCACCGGGCGGTCCAGGGCGATGCTGCCGGGGGTCACGCGGCAGCACCAGGCGGCAATCTCCACCCCGGCCTCCGCCGCCTGGCGCAAAGCCACGCCAAAGGCCGGGTCCGTCTTATCGTTGGGAGAGAAGTCCTCCGCCTCCGCCATCTGGATGACGAAAAACGCCGTGGCCCGGTACCCCTCCTCCACGGCCCGGATCAGCTCGTGCAGGTGCCGGGTTCCCCGCTCCGTGGGCGCGTCGGGAAAGCGGCAGCGGCCGTCCTGCTCCAGGGTCACGCCCTTGACCTCCACAAAATGCTGTCCGTCCAGGCAGAAGTCCAGCCGGGACTGACCGTACCGCACCTCCGGGTGCACGTCGGCGTACCGCTCCCGGGCCCACTCGGCGAACACCCGGTTGGGGGCCTGGGCGTCCATGTTGATGAGCTTTCCGTCCTTTTCCACGGCGATCAGGTCCCAGGCGGTGCGGCGGCCGGGGTTCCGGCCCCGCTCCAGATATACCGTGGCCCCGGGCACCAGCAGCTCCCGGCACCGGCCTGTGTTTTTCACATGGCACGTCACCGTTTCCTGCCCCAACAGCACATGGGCCACGAAGCGGTTGGGCCGGTCCAGAAACCGGGCGGGGACCACGCAGCCGTAGTCCATTATTCCACGGTGACGCCGCGCTGGGCAAAGCCCTCCACCATCAGGTCCAGATCCGGCTCGATGTGCAGAGGCTCCCCGGCGGACTTGATGGCGTTGGCCACATCCTTCAGGCCGTTGCCGGTGACCACGGACACCACGGTGGCGTCCTTCCCGATGAGGCCCTGCTCACAGGCCTTTTTCAGGGCGGCGGCGCCGGTGACGCCGGCGGGCTCGCCGAACACGCCGCAGGTGCGGCCCAGCAGACGCTGAGCGGCCAGAATTTCCTCGTCGGTGACGCAGACGGCCAGGCCGTTGGACTCGCGGATGGCAGCCAGGGCCTTGTCGGCGTTCCGGGGCACGCCCACGGAGATGGAGTCGGCGATGGTGTTCTCCTCCATAGGCTCCCAGGGCTTGTTCTCCTGAATGGCACGGTTGATGGGATAGCAGCCGTAGGACTGGGCGGAGATCAGCCGGGGCAGCTTGTGGATGAAGCCGATGGCGTACAGGTCCTTGAAGCCCTTCCACACGCCGGCAATGGTACAGCCATCGCCCACGGAAATGGCCAGATAGTCGGGCATTTCCCAGTTCAGCTGCTCGGCGATCTCCAGGGCCACGGTTTTCTTGCCCTCGGAGAGGTAGGGGTTGATGGCAGCGTTGCGGTTGTACCAGCCGTATTTCTCGATGGCCTGGGCGGACATTTTGAAGGTTTCCTCGTAGTTGCCCTTTACGGAGATGACATTGGCCCCGAAGATCATCAGCTGGGCCACCTTGCCCTTGGGAGCCCGCTCGGGCACGAAAATATAGGTTTTGAAGCCCGCAGCGGCGGCATTGCCCGCCAGGGAGGAGGCGGCGTTGCCGGTGGAGGAGCAGGCGATGGTCCTGGCTCCGGCCTCATACGCCTTGGCCACGGCCATGGCGCTGGCCCGGTCCTTCAGGGAGGCGGTGGGGTTCTGACCGTCGTCCTTGATCCACAGCTTCCGGAGGCCCAGGAGCCGGGCCAGGTTAGGTTCCTCATACAGGGGGCTCCAGCCCACCCGCAGGGGGGTGTCGGGGGTGGTCTCCTCCACGGGCAGCAGCTCCCGATAGCGCCACATGGAGCGGTTTTCCCGCCGGGCCAGCTTCTCCTTGGTCAGAACGGACCTGATATAGTCATAGTCGTACACGATGTCCAGAATGCCGCCGCAGGTACAGCTGGTCAGGTCGGGCCGGGCCTCATAGGTCTTGCCGCAGCGGACGCATTTGCCGTATTTCACGTTTTTCATGGTGTTTACCTCATTTACAAAATAATTTTAATCTTCGTCATCCTGCAAATTTTCCAACGCCACCCGCACCGCCTCCACCACGAAGGCATTGAACGTGCATTCCGTACCCTGTATCGCCGCCTCCACCTGAGCAATCACCGTGTTGGGAAAGCGGATGGATTTGGTTGTGGAACTGGGTGGCTGGGGAATTTTGAATTTCTTCATGGCAGGCACTCCTTGTCATTTATATATGACAAATTGTACTCGCATTTTGTATTTCAATATGTATTGCATTTTGTGTTTCAAGCGTGTAAGATAGGGTCAGACACGCGGGGCGTCGAGGACGCCGCCTACAAAAAGGAGGATATTCAGATGTCAGAAAAAGTGCAGCAGGAGTTCCCGGCCTATTATACCGCCCTGTGCGCCCGGGTAGCGGACGCCATCGACGCATTGGAGCAGCAGAATTACGGGGCCGCAAGAGATGTATTGATTTCGGGAATGCAGGAGGCGGAGGAGATCATCCTGACGCAGGTGGATGGATCCCCGGCGAAATAAAACATTCGTCCTCCGCCCACCGGGCGGGATTGTGGTTGGTGCATGGAATAAAAACCAGGGCGGGGCAAAGCCCCGCCCTGAGGCGTTATCGGAAAGCGATTTTTTACAGAGCCTTCAGCAGACCGGTGGCCTCGTTGAACTCGTTGATCAGCTCGTCCAGCTCCTTGGCCTGGGCGTGAACGGCGTCCCAGGTGTTCTTGGTGTCGTACCACTGGGCGTTCAGGTCCTCCACGTTCATGCCCTGCTGCTCCACCCAGGTGTAATACTTCAGGTTGTGGACCCGCTTGCGCTCGGTATAGGTCAGCTCCAGCATGCTGTCGGTCTTCAGGTCCAGCATATGGCGGGCATGGTCCATGGCGGCCTCATGGGCGTTGTATGCGCCGTGGAGCTGGTTCAGCTCGTCGATGCGGGACTGGTACATGACGGCAGAGTCGGTGAGGACGGTGCCCACCACGTCGTTCTCGGTGAGCTCATAGTACTTGGCCATCTTGATGCAGCACAGGACGTTGGCGATGCCGGAGATGCCCAGCCAGGACATCTTCTCGATCTCCTCGTCGCTCATGCCCAGCTCGTTCTTCATGTAGGCCTTGCCGTCCTCGGTGTTGAACAGGCGCAGCAGGCGCTGGGAATCCTCATCGTCGATGGCGATGGCCATGTCGGTGTTCTTCACGTTGTGGATCCAGGGGATGTGCTTGTCGCCGATGCCCTCGATGCGGTGGCCGCCGAAGCCGTTGTCCAGGATGGTGGGGCACTGCAGCGCCTCGCCCACGGCCAGCTTCAGGTGGGGATAGCGCTCCTTCAGCAGATCGCCGGCGGACATGGTGCCGGCGGAGCCGGAGGTGAAGCAGGCGCCGGCGAAGGTCTGGCCGGGCTTCTTCACGGCCTCAAACAGCTCGGCCAGGGCATAGCCGGTGACGTTGTAGTGCCACAGGGGGTTGCCCATCTCGGCGAACTGGTTGAAGATCATCATGGTGGGGTCCTTCTTCAGCTCCCAGGTCTTGTCGAAGATCTCCTTGACGTTGGACTCGCAGCCGGGGGTGGCAATGATCTGACCGGCGATGGACTTCAGCCAGTCGAACCGCTCCTTGGACATATCCTGGGGCAGGATGGCCACGGACTCGCAGGCCAGCAGCTTGGAGTTGAAGGCGCCGCCGCGGCAGTAGTTGCCGGTGGAGGGCCATACGGCGTGGTGATAGGTGGCGTCGAACTGACCGGTGACCAGGCGGGGAGCCAGGCAGCCGAAGGAGGCGCCCACCTTATGGCAGCCGGTGGGGAACCACTTGCCGGACATGGCGATGATGCGGCAGGGCACGCCGGAGAGCTTGCTGGGGATCTCCACATAGTTGGGAACCGCCTGGAACAGGCCGCCCTGCTCCTTGGCCTCGTTGTGCCAGGAGATGCGGAACAGGTTCACGGGGTCCACGTCCCACAGGCCGGTGTGGCTGAGCTTGGCCTTGATCTTCTCGGGGATCAGGTCGGGGTTCTGCATCTGGGCGATGGTGGGGATAATGATGTTGTTCTCCTTAGCCTTCTGGATATTGTGCTCCAGGCCGGTCTTGTTGATGGTCAGATCGATCATGTTTTCTTTCCTCCTGATTTATTTGTCTCCGTCTTTGTTTGCGTCGATGTAGGAATAAAGAGTGTATTTGGAAATACCGAAGTATTTAGCCACTTTATCGCCGGACTTGGTCACCAGGAACGCGCCGGACTCGTTCAGAAAGCGGATGGCCCGGACCTTGTCGTCCTTGTTCATCAGGGCCACGGGCTTGCCCACCAGGGCCACGGACTGCTCGATCAGCTCGTCCAGGACGTGGTTGACATTGATGATGCGCTCGGGCTCCGTCTGCTCCTTGTCCTGGGTGGACAGCAGATCGCCGATGGTGCTCTGGATCATCATCAGGCCCGATACGTCGTAATTGATGGAGAAGATCGCCGTCACGGCCCCCCGCCGGTTGCGGATATACAGCGTGGAGGACTTGAGGATCTTGCCGTCCGGCGTCCGGGTCAGATAGCACAGGTGATCCTGGGGATGCTCGGTCTGAGACGCCATCTGGTCCAGCACCACCTGCGACGCCCCGTCGCCTACCTTCCGGCCGGACACATGGCCGTTTTCAATGTGGACAATGGAGTGATCCGGGTGATTGCTGGACACATCGTGGATCACCACCTCACAGTTGCTGCCGAACTGCGCGGCAATGCCCGCCGCCAGCTGCTTGAGCATTTCCAGTCGCTTTTCCTCCATGCTCCACCCCTCCTCGCTTTTTGCTCGACTCCATCATACCACACTTTTTTCAGAAATCAACGGCTTTCCCAAAAAATATTTTAGGAATCCAGATTTTTTGTTTGACATCTGCGTTCTCTGTGATATGATAGGGGCATAGAGAAAAAATCTCCCGCCATTGAGAAAGAAAATATAGAAAAGCAAACGGAGGTAACACCATGAATTTCGAAGCCATCAAGAAGGCCGCACAGGACTATCGTCCCGCTATGGCCAAGTTCCTGCGGGACATGATCGCTATCCCCTCGGAATCCTGCCAGGAGGAGGGCGTGGTCCGCCGCATCGCCCAGGAGATGGAAAGCCTCGGCTATGACAAGGTGGAGTTCGACAAGCTGGGCAATGTCATCGGTTGGATGGGTACCGGCGACAAGATCATCGCCCTGGACTCCCACATCGACACCGTGGGCATCGGCAACATCGAAAACTGGGAGGCCGACCCCTATCAGGGCTATGAGACCGACGAGGTCATCTATGGCCGGGGCGGCTCTGACCAGGAGGGCGGCATGGCCGCCGCCACCTACGGCGCCAGGATCATGAAGGATCTGGACCTGATTCCCCAGGGCTACAGGATCATGGTGGTGGGCTCCGTGCAGGAGGAGGACTGCGACGGTATGTGCTGGCAGTCCATCGTCAATGAGTATTTCAACGGTCCCGAGGACGCCCGGAACCAGGTGGAGTTCGTCATCTCCACCGAGCCCACCGACGGCGGCATCTATCGCGGTCACCGGGGCCGCATGGAGATCCGGGTGGACATGCACGGCGTGTCCTGCCACGGCTCCGCCCCCGAACGGGGCGACAACGCCATCCACAAGATGGCCGAGGTGCTGCTGAACATCCGCGACCTCAACGAGAATCCCGCCGACGGCTCCACCGAGATCAACGGCCTGGTGAAGATGCTGGATCCCAAGTTCAACCCCGAGCATTACGAGGACGCCCGCTTCCTGGGCCGGGGCACCTGCACCACCAGCCAGATCTTCTACACCTCCCCCTCCCGCTGCGCCGTGGCAGACTCCTGTGCCATCTCCGTCGACCGCCGCATGACCGCCGGCGAGACGTATCAGTCCTGCCTGAAGGAGATCGAGGACCTGCCCGCCTGCAAGAAGTACGCCAAGGACGTGAAGGTCTCCATGTATATGTATGACCGTCCCGCCTGGACCGGCCATGTGTACGAAACCGAGTGCTTCTTCCCCACCTGGATCAACAAGGAGTCCGCGCCCCATGTGCAGGCCCTGATCGATGCCCACCACGCCCTGTGGGGCACGGAGCGCATCGGCGCCGACGAGAAGGCCATGTCCACCCGCCGGGGCCGTCCCCTGACGGATAAGTGGACCTTCTCCACCAATGGCGTGTCCATCCAGGGCCGCTACGGCATCCCCTGCGTGGGCTTCGGCCCCGGAGCCGAGTCCCAGGCCCATGCCCCCAATGAGATCACCTGGAAGCAGGATCTGGTGACCTGCGCCGCCCTGTACGCCGCCGTGCCCGGTCTGTACAAGCCCGAGAACAAGGACGGCTCCGCCACCAGCTTCCGCCAGGAGCTCACCGGCAACGACATCAAGTAAAAAAATCTCTGCACCTGCGGACATGAGCTCTGCGAGGCTCCCCGCAGAAATACACATATAAAAAAAGGAGAAAATCAACATGAGCAAGACCATCGAGCTGGCGCGCCATCTGGAGACGCTGCATATCAACGATATGTACAAGACCGACTTCTACTGGACCTGGGACAAGACCGACGACGAGATCGACGCCGTGTTCACCGTGGCCGATGCCCTGCGGGACCTGCGCGAGCGCAACAAGAGCACCCGGATCTTCGATTCCGGCCTGGGCATCTCCATCTTCCGCGACAACTCCACCCGTACCCGCTTCTCCTTCGCCTCCGCCTGCAACCTGCTGGGCCTGGAGGTCCAGGACCTGGACGAGAAGAAGTCCCAGATCGCCCACGGCGAGACCGTTCGTGAGACCGCCAACATGGTGTCCTTCATGGCCGACGTCATCGGCATCCGGGACGATATGTTCATCGGCGAGGGCCACAAGTATCAGACCACCTTCATGGACGCCGTGAAGGAGGGCTACCGCGACGGCATTCTGGAGCAGCAGCCCACCCTGGTGAACCTGCAGTGCGACGTGGACCACCCCACCCAGTGCATGGCCGACATGCTGCATGTCATCCACTACTTCGGCGGCGTGGAGAACCTGAAGGGCAAGAAGGTTGCCATGACCTGGGCCTATTCTCCCTCCTATGGCAAGCCTCTGTCCGTTCCCCAGGGCGTTATCGGCCTGTTCACCCGCTTCGGCATGGATGTGACCCTGGCCCATCCCGAGGGCTACGACGTGATGCCCGAGGTGGAGGAGGTGGCCCGCAAGAACTGCGAGAAGTATGGCTCCAAGTTCCACAAGACCAACTCCATGGCCGAGGCCTTCACCGACGCCGACATCGTGTATCCCAAGAGCTGGGCTCCCTTCGCCGCCATGGAGGAGCGCACCCGCCTGTACGCCCAGGGCGACAAGGACGGCATCGACGCTCTGGAGAAGAAGCTGCTGGCCCAGAACGCCCAGCACAAGGATTGGGCCTGCACCGAGGAAATGATGCGGCTCACCAAGGACGGCAAGGCCCTGTATCTGCACTGCCTGCCCGCCGACATCAGCGGCCTGAGCTGCACCGAGGGCGAGGTGGACAACTCCGTGTTCGACCGCTATATCGTGCCCCTGTACAAGCAGGCCTCCTACAAGCCCTATATCATCGCCGCCATGATCTTCCTGGCCCAGGTGAAGGATCCCGTCCGGGCGCTGATGGCCATGGACGAGGGCAAGGAGCAGCGTAAATCCTTCTGAATCCGGTAAAACTACATAGCGGGGGCGTTGGCGCCCCCGCTATCCCCGCTTAATCTGATTATTGAGAGGTAAAAGCACTATGTCCAAACGCATTGTCATCGCCCTGGGCGGCAACGCCCTGGGCAGCACCGCCGCCGAGCAGCTGGCCCTGGTCAGCAAAACCGCCAAGGCCATTGTGGACCTGATCGCCGAGGGCAACGAGGTGGTCATCGCCCACGGCAACGGCCCCCAGGTGGGTATGATCAACCTGGGCCTGTCCACCGCCGCCGAGGCCGGCGCCATCAAGGCCGACATGCCCTTCCCCGAGTGCGGCGCCATGTCCGAGGGCTATATCGGCTATCACCTGCAGCAGGCCATCGGCAACGAGCTGACCGCCCGGGGCATCCGGAAGCCCGTGGCCACCATCGTCACCCAGACCGTGGTGTCCCAGGACGACCCCGCCTTCCAGAATCCCACCAAACCCGTGGGCGCCTTCTATGACAAGGAGACCGCCGACCGCATCGCCGCCGAAAAGGGCTATACCATGGTGGAGGACGCCGGCCGCGGCTATCGCCAGGTGGTCCCCTCCCCCAAGCCCTTTGACATCGTGGAGGCCGAGTCCATCAAGGCCCTGTTCAACGCCGGTCATGTGGTCATCGCCGTGGGCGGCGGCGGCATCCCCGTGGTGCGCAAGGGCGGCAGGCTCTGCGGCACCCCCGCCGTCATCGACAAGGACTTCGGCAGCGAGCTGCTGGCCGAGCTGCTGGACGCCGACGTGCTGGTGATCCTCACCGCCGTGGAGCAGGTGGCCATCAACTTCAACAAGCCCGACCAGAAGGGTCTGGACGACCTGACCCCGGCCCAGGCCAAGGTCTATATGGACGAGAACCAGTTCGCCAAGGGCTCCATGCTGCCCAAGGTCCAGGCTGCGGTGAAGTTCGCCGAGTCCAAGGCCGGCCGCACCGCCCTGATCACCCTGCTGGAGAAGGCCAAGGACGGCATCGAAGGCAAAACCGGTACCCGGGTCCATCAGTAAAAATCTTCCCCATTGCCCGCAGAGCGTCCCCCGCCCTGCGGGCAAAGTACCATTCCGTCATAAGCCTGCCGGAAGGCAGCCTGCGGGAATCCATATTGCCGGTAACGTTTTTTCTGCGATTCGACGGGATATTTCCCTGAATCATTCGGCTATATTGGTGCATCTGCGGAATTTTTTGGCATTTTTTGCATTTTAGTTGAAATCCTTCCGGGAATCCTGTATAATACTACATATCCTGTGAATGCCGGGGTGACCCGTTGTTCAGGCGCACGGCATATTGCGCACTTCTTTCAGCCGGACGCCACATATTAAAAGGAGGAAAACAAAAACATGAAAAAAGTTCTTGCGCTGATCCTGGCTCTGGTCATGGCTCTGTCTCTGGTTGCCTGCTCCAAGGGCGGCAACGACAAGCCCGACGACAACAAGACCCAGAAGGTCAAGGTGGGCTTCATCACCCTGCACGATGAAAACTCCACCTACGACCTCAACTTCATCAACGCCGCCAAGGAAGCCTGTAAGACCCTGGGCCTGGTGGAGAATGAAGATTACTTCATCAAGAAGAACGTCCCTGAAGGCCAGGAGTGCTACAACGCTGCCGCCGAGCTGGCTGAGCAGGGCTGCAACATCATCTTTGCCGATAGCTTTGGCCACGAGTCCTACATGATCGAGGCCGCCAAGGAGTTCAAGAACGTCCAGTTCTGCCACTCCACCGGCGTCCGCGCCCACACCGAGGGCCTGGCCAACTACCACAATGCTTTCGCCTCCATCTATGAGGGCCGTTACCTGGCCGGTATCGCTGCCGGTCTGAAGCTCAACGAGATGATCGACTCCGGCAAGATCACCGCGGACAAGGCCAAGATGGGCTACGTTGGTGCCTTCACCTATGCCGAGGTTATCTCCGGCTACACCTCCTTCTTCCTGGGCGCTCGCTCCGTCTGCCCCACTGCCACCATGGAAGTGACCTTCACCGGCAGCTGGTACGATGAGACCGCCGAGAAGGAAGGCGCCGAGAAGCTGATCCAGAACGGCTGCGTTCTGATCAGCCAGCACGCTGACTCCATGGGCGCTCCCACCGCCTGCGAGAAGGCCGGCGTGCCCAACGTGTCCTACAACGGCTCCACCGTTTCCGTTGGCCCCAACACCTACATCATCTCCTCCCGCATTGACTGGGCTCCCTACTATGTCCACGCCATCCAGGCTGTCATCGACGGCAAGGATATCGAGGCTGACTGGACCGGCACCCTGGCCACCAAGTCCGTGGTTCTGGCTGACCTGAACACCAACGTGGCCGCCGACGGCACCCAGGCCGCCATTGACGAGGCCATGAAGAAGCTGGAGAGCGGCGAGCTGCACGTGTTTGACGTGTCCACCTTCACCGTCAGCGGCGAGAATGTCACCGCCGACATGAAGATCGACGCCGAGGGTCACCTGACCTCCTACATGGCCGACGTGGATAACGACGCCAACATGGAGCATGACACCGAGGTCGTCCACGATGGTTACTTTGCCGAGTCCGAGAAGCGTTCCGCTCCCTACTTCGACATTGCCATCGACGGCATCGTCCGCCTGGATGTGAACTTCGGCAACTAAGCCACCGTCTGCTCCGAAAAGTGCAAACAAAAGAGGCTGCCTCACCCGAGGCAGCCTCTTTTTCAGTCTGTCAAAAAAGCCTCGCAGAGTTCGCGGCCCGCAGGCCGCGAATAGTGTTCAATCCATTTTTCACGGCGGCGCCCCCCAAGGGGACTTCCGTTGGGCGTGTACGTCGTGAAAAATACTTTGCGCGGAGAGAGTGTGTTTTCGCGCATTTTATGCGTGAAAACGCGCGGGTCGAAGCGGAATCTCTTTTGTCAAAAAAGGGCGTTGCCCTTTTTTGACAAGCTGAAAAGAGGTTTCAATACCCCGCTCCCTGGGTGACGATCTTCGCCCACAGCACAGGGCCCACGGCCCCGGTGGGGTCGATGCCCAGCTTTCGCTGCAAGGCCAGCACAGCGGCCTGGGTACCCCGGCCGAAAATGCCGTCCTCCGCCACGGCGGGAATATCCGGGTCCTGGGCCGCAATGCGATTCAGCTGCTGCTGCAAAAACAGTACCGTGTCGCCCCGGTCCCCCAGGACGATGAACCGCCCCGGATAAATCTCCCGGGCAAACTGCTGATAGTCCTCCGGCAGGTCCCCCAGCACGTCCTCATAGGCCCGCCGCAGGGCGTTCCAGGTGTCCCGGCCCACCACCCCGTCGGCGGTCAGGCCCGCGTAGCTCTGGAAGGCGTACACGGCGTCCAGCATCTCCTGGTCAAAGACATCGCTGAGCCGGATGGGCGGCAGTTCCGGCAGGAAATACCCCAGAAAAGCCAGGAAAAACCGCACCGTCCGCACCGCCAGGCCGCTGTCCCCCAGCCGCAGGGCCTCGGTATACTGCCTCTGCACCTCGGAGATGGTCAGCCCCTCGCCGGACAGCTCCGACAGGCCCTTGACGCCGTTATAGATCTGCTTGATCTTGTACCAGGTGGCCTTGCCCACGACGCCGTCCGGGGTCAGGTTGAAGATCTGCTGGAAGGACTTCACCGCCTCCTCCATGGGCACGTCGAACACCGTGGACGGCTCCGGGATCTCCGGAATGGCCGGATAGTTCCGGCGGATGCGGCTCAATTGCCGCTGGAGAAGCAGCACATCGTTGCCCACGTCCCCCCGGCGCAGAGGCCGCCCGGGATAGGAGGGCACGTTCCCCCCTACCGGGGCGTTGAACACAATGCTGATGTCCCCTCCGTAGTAGTATTGTAGAATCTCATAGGGGTTCATGCCGTCCCGAGCCAGGTCCACACTGCCCCACTGAGACAGTCCCCCGCACTGGGTCCGCACTCCGTCGCAGAACTGGGCAAACAACGGCTCCACGCTGCCCTGCCGGACGATATAGTTGTTGAAGCTGTCGTCCACGATCTGGCTGATGTTCTCGAAAACGTCGCCGCCGTCCACATAGGCCTGGTCATACTGGGTGGTGCTGGTGATGTCATAGTCGTATCCCCGGGTGCGGTAATACTCGGTATACACCCGGTTCAGGGCATAGGAGATCTGGGCCAGGATGTTGGCCCGAATGGCGTTCTCCGGCCAGGTGGGGTAAATTTCGTGGGAGGCCACGTTCTTGATATAGGCGGCAAAGGGCACCTCCACGTTCCGTGCGTCGGACCCCGGCGGGCCCAGGTGTACGGTAATGGTCTCCGGGACCACAGGCGTTGCAGGCATCGCGCTCCCCCCCTTATATCACCGGCTCCAGCATCACCGGCAGAATGGATTCGATGCGGGCATACACCGTGGCCTCCCGGTCCTCCTGGGGCACGAACATGGGATGCCGCATCGACACCAGGTAGTCGGTGCCGCTGATGGACGCGGTGTCTGGCGCCTGGGACCAGGCAGCGGGCAGAGCCGGCAGGGCGATGCCCTGGACGATACCCGATTCATCGGTCAGCCCCCGGTAAAACGTGTGGGTCTGGCCCCCGAACCGCCGGTATACCTCCACCCTTGCCCCGGCCACCGGAAATGTTCCGCCGCCGGAGGCCACCTGCACCCGCAGGCTCCCCTGGTCGGGGTGGGCCTGCAAAAACGTGGACAGGGGCACATGCTGGGAAAAATCGGACATAGACATACATCCTTTCCTGAAAACTTCCCCTCAGTATATGCACCCCACGCATAAAAAATGCGCCCGCAGGGCGCATTTTTTATGCAGTTGTTTAGTGCACCTGCAGGGGCGTTGCGGAGATCTCGCCGTCCTGCAGGGTGTGGAAGCAGGCTCCGCCGATAGAGATGCTGTCCGGCGCGATGCTGCCGTCCGCCAGCCGCTGGTCCAGGGTCATGCCGTAATAGGCGTAGGCCGTGCCCTCCTTGAAGGTCAGCTCATAGGTGGCGTCGCAGAAATAGTTCTTCCCGTCGATGGTAATCATGTTCCATGCGTGACCCTCTCCGGTGTCGGTGCTGCCGGAAACCAGAGTGCTCTGGACGCCGATGCGGGTGAACAGCTGGGACAGGGCCCCGGCAAAGGTGATGCACACGCCCCGGTGGTCCACATACGCGTGGTACGGATTGCGGTAAGCACCGTTTTCCAGGGTGGCGTAGTCATAGGTCATCAGCGGGCAGAAGGCGTGATACAGCTGCTGGGCCCGCAGGGCGTCGGAGGCGGACACGTCCACCGCCGCCAGGATGCTGTTGGCCGCCGACGCAAAGTCCGAGATCATCCGGTCATGCTCCGCCTTGGTCTTGGTATAGCTCCAGTGAATGGTCTTGGTCTGGCTGTCGTACCCGGTAAGCATATCATATTCTCCGTCGGCATAGAACAGCGGGAACTCATAGAACATGATGGAGGTGAACAGGTCCGCATAGAACTTCTCCGGGCAGGGGCAGCTGGTCTTGTAGGACAGGAAGGCATCCACGAAGTCCATATAGAACGCCGTGTAGTCGTTGCCCACCTGCTCCAGGGTGTTCCGGGACAGGGAATAGAAGTTGTACACATACTTTCCGTTCCGGATCACCGGCTGCATCTTCTCCGGCAGGGGGATGGAGGGGTCGTAGTCGCCGGAAATGGTGGCCTCGGGATAGGTCAGCTCCGGCATGGCCCGGCCCACGTCCACGGTTTTGCCCACCTCGATGAGGCAGGGATAGAGATACAGGATCCCGGCCCCGCGATAGTTCTGCAGCATCCCCTGCACGGTGACGGTGCAGTCCCGGAAGTTCCCCAGGCTGTAGGCGTCCGTTTCAAACATACGGATGCCGGTCTGGTTGTCGAACACCTCCGGGCGATCCAGCAGCGCGGTCAGGGTCACGTTCACCGGCTGTTCCGTCTGGAGATACCAGCCGTCGGCGTCCTTGCGGACGATCCCCACCAGCACCGCCCCGGCCTCCGTCTCGATGGAGATGGGGTCCTTGCTGGTTTCTTCCTTCTTGGGCTCCTCCTGGGAGGGGGTCTCGCCGGGGTCCGTCCCGGGGTCCTGGCCGGGGTCGGTTTTCTTCGCGCACCCCGGCATCAGAAGAAGCACGCTGAGCACCAGGCACAGCAGCGCGGTCAGTTTCCGTTTCATTGGTTCAAACCACTCCTATTTTTCAGTCTGCTCCTGTTTTACTCCCTTTTTCCCCATTCGTCAAGGGATTTTTCCGGCTTATTCCAGAATCAGCCAGTTGTCCTGCCGCTCCGTGACGTAGCCCACTTGGGCCGCGGCGGGGATGCTGTCCCGCAGCTCCCGCAGGCATGCCGCCGCGTCGGCGGGATCCACCGCCATCAGCAGGCCGCCGCTGGTCTGTGGGTCGTACAGCAGGTCCTGCATGGTACGGCTGACGTCTCCCCGGACGGTGACGCCCTTCTGGGCGAAATCCCGGTTCCGGTATGCCCCGGCAGGAATCAGGCCCATGGCCGCCAGGTCCCAGGCCTCCGGGTGGAAGGGGACGTTCCCGCTCTGGATATGGACGGTACAGCCGCTGCCCTGGGCCATCTCGAAGCTGTGGCCCAGCAGGGCGAAGCCCGTCACGTCGGTGCAGCTGTGGACCCGGTATTTCACCATAATGTCCCGGGCGGCACGGTTCAGGGTGGCCATCTGCCGGTAAATGCGGTCCATCACCGCCCCGCCGGCCAGCCCCGCCTTGGCGGCAGTGGTCAGCACGCCCACGCCCAGGGGCTTGGTCAGCAGCAGCACGTCCCCGGGCCGGGCCCCGCTGTTGGTAAGGATGCGCCGGGGGTCCACGAACCCCGACACCGCCAGCCCATAAATGGGCTCCGCCCCGTGGATGGTGTGGCCGCCGGTGATGATGGCCCCGGCCTCATAGGCCTTGTCATACCCGCCCCGCAGCAGCTCCTGCACCATGTCCTGGGTCATGGACTCCGGCAGGCACAGGATGTTCAGCGCCAGCTTGGGCTCCCCGCCCATGGCGTACACATCGCTGATGGCGTTGGCCGCGGCGATCTGTCCATACAGGAAGGGATCGTCCACAATAGGCGGGAAAAAGTCCGTGGTCTGCACCAGGGCCGTGTGCTCGTCCAGATAATACACGCTGGCGTCGTCGGACTTGTCATACCCCACCAGCAGCCGGGGGTCCGAATGGGTCCGGAACCCGTCCAGCAGCTTCGCCAGGGTTCCGGCGCCTACCTTGGCTCCGCAGCCGGCACAGGCGGCCAGCTTCGTCAGCTTCACTTCTGTTTCCATGGTCATTCCTCCTATCCCAATAGCCGTCCCAGGCCCACAAATATACAGCCCAGGGCGAAAAACGCCGCCAGCACCGCCGCCACGCTGCGGCAGAACCTTTTGAGTCCCAGCTTTTCCAGGTCCATAAACGGGTATGGATACAGCAGCCTGGTGTGGCCGATGGGCTTGCCCGTCCGGGCCCGCAGCATGGCATACGCAAAGTATGCCAGGGGCAGCACCAGCCACCACACGGCGGACAGCACCGTCAGCCCGGACTTATCGCCCCACAGCACCCACTGCATCACCACCAGCCACGGCGTTCCATAGTGGACGCACAGGTTCCCAAAGCTGCCGCCGAAGTCGGCAAAATTTGGCCCCCGTCGTCTGCGTCCGGCACCAGCACAAAGTGATACACCAGGTGCGTTACACAGATGCACAAGGTCATGGCCAGGGCCACGGTGCTGCCGGTCAGCAGCCGCCGCACCCCGCCCGCCGGGACGATAGCCAGCGCCAGTTCGTATAAAAGCACCGCCAAATTGCTGAGATTCGTATAAAAACAGAACATCCCGGCCCGGATGTGCCCCGTTTGCAGCAGGGTGGAGTGCAGCAGCAGCCCCAGAGCCCCCAGCAGGAAAATTCCCGCCGCGGAAAGACGCAGTCCCATGCTCACCCCTCCTCCGCCAGCTGCCGCAGCAGCCGGATCTCCGCCGCGTACCCCGGCAGGTCGTTGGGCGTTTCCAGCACCATGGGCAGGCCCCGCAGCGCCGGATGATTCACCACCCGCCGGATGGCCTCCAGGGGCATGGCGCCGCCCAGCAGCACGGCGTGCCGGTCCTTGTGGCTGCCGCAGGGGTTCAGACTGTTGTTCAGGTGTACTGCCCGCAGCCGGTCCAGGCCGATGACCCGGTCGAACTCCGTCAGCACGCCGTCCAGATCGCCGCAGATGTCGTACCCGGCGTCCCACACATGGCAGGTGTCCAGGCAAACCCCCACCGGCAGGGCCACCCGATCCATGATCTCCCGCAGCTCCCGGAATTGCCCGCCGAGCTCCGTGCCCTTCCCGGCCATGGTCTCCAGCAGCACCGTGGTCCGCTGCTCCGGCCGCAGCACGGCGTTGAGGGCCTGGGCGATCTGGCGGATACCCGTCTCCGTACCCTGGCCCGTGTGGCTGCCCGGGTGGAGATTGTAATAGTTCCCCGGCAGGTGCTCCAGCCGGTCCAGATCATCCGCCATGGTCTGAACGGCAAACTCCCGGGTCCGGGGCTCCTTGGAGCAGGGATTGATGGTATACGGCGCGTGGGCCACCAGCGGCCCGAAGCCGTGATCCGCCAGCAGCTGCCGCAGCGCCGCCGCATCGGCGGGGTCCATGGCCCTGGCCCGGCTGCCCCGGGGATTCCGGGTGAAAAACTGAAACGTATTGGCCCCCAGGGACAGCGCCGTCCGGCCCATAGCCAGAAAGCCCTCCGATGCAGACAGGTGGCATCCTGCGTACAGCATCCCGCCGCCCCCCTTCACAGCCGGAGGGCGGCGCAGTCCACCCTGCCGTCCTCCAGGGTGATGACGCCATAGGTCCGCCGGGGACTGGGCCCGATGCACCCGGGATTCATCACCCAAAAATCGCCGCTGCGGTCCACCAGCGGCTGGTGGGTGTGGCCGAACAGCAGGATATCCGCCCCGCACTCCCGGGCGGCGTACATGGCCGCCATGGGGCCGGACTTCACATGCCGGGTGTGGCCGTGCATCATCAGGATGCGGACGCCGCCCAGCTCCGTCAGCCGCTCCGGCTGGTCCGCGCTGCCATAGTCGCAGTTGCCGGGCACCCCCAGCAGCGGGATCCGGGGATACAGCCGCCCCAGCCGGTCCGCGTCCCGGGCGCAGTCCCCCAGATGGAGGATGGCCTGGGGCTGTACCAGCTCCACGCACTGCTGCATAGGGTCCACGCACCCGTGGGAATCGGATAAAACCAGTATACGCATAGCACATACCCTTTCAACGCTTGTTTTCCGTTATTTTACCACACCTTTCCGGGGATTTCCAGTCTCCCCCGTCTTTGCGGAAAACCGTTTTTCCGCTTCCGCAATTCAGAGAAAACGTTGACTTTCCCTCGCGAATATGTTATATATAATTTAACGGTATAATTGTAAAATAGTATGTTTTATGGAAAGAGCGCGTTTTATGCGTATCAAATCATTCAATTTTGCAGGTAATTCCGCCCATGGAGCCCGTGTAGTTTGGGCAAGGTGTACCCAAACGCTTTCCCCGGGCGCATAGACGGCTGCGCCGTATTCCGTCTGTGCGCCTGCCGCAGCCCATACGGTCAAAATCAGATCAGGAGGTAACGAGCATGAAAAAATTTCTATCCGCGCTTTTAGCGGCGGTCCTGCTGCTGTCTGCAACCGCCTGCGCGGCCCACGAGCCCGTTCTGCCCCCCAGCCGGTGGGGGGAGGGAGAGGCCCAAGGAATGCTTCCCCACACCTACTCCCTGTCGGAGGCCTATGACGCCGCAGAGGTGGTGGCCCTTGTTACGGTGGGGGATTGGCTGGAGGAGGAGCTGATCACCGGGCGAACCCTTTTTCCGGACAACGGTCCAAAAAGTGTACAAGGGGGATATCCCCCATGAGTTTGTCCTGGCCCAGGAGGGCTGCTCCACCTGGACCTACCGAAATTATCCCGTATTCACCTATGGCAATCAGCTGCTGCTGTTCTTGATCAAATACGACGTGTCCATGTACCGGGATACCTACGACCTGGTGGAGTATCCGGACGCCTATGAGCTGATAAACACGTATTCCACGGTGATGTATGTAACCCGGGACGACAGCGGCATGTCTTACGTTCTGGACGCCCTGGGCATGATGACCCAATGGAGTCAGATCAATCAGCCCGCCGATTGCCCGGCCGTTGCGCACCCGGGGCAGGAGCAGCTTCTTCAGATCAGGGACAATCTGACAAAGCAGGACCCGGTTCTGGCTGCCATTGCGCCCTCCCAGGCCGACCCGGACCGGCCGGTTGCGTCCTCCGGCGACCTCTATCGTCTGACCGACCTGGAGGACTATTTCGCGCGCCTGTCCGCCGGCTAAACGTAAAAAGGAGAATCACGAGCATGAAAAAATTTCTGTCCGCGCTTCTGGCGGCCCTGATGCTGCTGTCTGCAACCGCCTGCGCGGCCCACGAGCCCGTTCTGCCCCCCAGCCGGTGGGGGGAGATGCAGATCCGGTCCATGTTTGAGCGCTATTATTCCATTTCCGACGCCTTTCAGGCGGCAGACGCCGCGGCCCGTGTCACGGTGGGCGACTGGCAGGGAGAGGACCTGCACAACTGGGTCACGTTCTTCGACGCGGACGTTCAGGAGTCTTATAAAGGGGACCTTCCCCGGCACTTTACCCTGGTGCAGGGCGGCTGCTCAGAGGCATCCTCTCCCAACTACCCCTTGTTTATAAACGGAACCGAGTTGTTGGTTTTCCTGAAGGATTATGACGGCAGCGGGGAAAAATATCACCCCATCACCGATTACAACACGGTACTGTATGCCGTGTATGATGAAAACGGCCACCGGTATTTTCTGGATAGCTTCGGGACCATGAGCGCTCAGGATACTCTTACACCCGGCAGGACCACGCTGACCGCCCAGGAGCTGACGCAGCTGACGGCCCGCATCGCCCAGACGGATCCCGTTCTGTCGAACGCCGTGGTCCAGGCCAATCAGAACCAGGAAGCCGTGATCTACCGGCAGTCCGACCTGGAGGAGCTTTTCAAAAGCCTGTCCTGACATTGCAGCAGCCCGCCCGCCGGGGTTCCGGCAGGCGGTTTTTTATAGGTTAAAGGAGCCCGGCACGCGCCGGACTCCTCTTGTTTATTATCCCAGCGCCCAGGCCTTCACATCGCTGCCGTCGGGGTCGGCGATGCGCAGGCCCGCCGTTACGTCCACCCCGGGCGCAGCCGCCCGGATATCCGCCACGGAGGTCTCGATGCTGCTGCCGCTGGTGCAGAAGGGCCGGATGGTTTTCCCGGTCAGGTCATAGCTGTCCAGGAACGTGTTGATGATCCGTGGTGCGGTGCCCTGCCAGATGGGATAGCCCAGATAGATGGTGCCATACTGGGACAGGTCCAGCGGCTGGCCCGCGATCCGGGGCCGGGCCGCGGGGTCCTTTTGCTCCTGATTGGCCCGGCAGCTCTCGTCGTTGTAGTCCAGATCCTGGCTGGTATAGGGCTGCTCCGGCACCAGCTCGATCAGATCCGCCCCGGTCAAATCGCGGATGCGCTCTGCCGCCGTCCGGGTGTTGCCGGTGCAGGAGAAATAGATCACCGCCACCCGGGTACCGGCCCAGCCGCTGCCGGTACTGCCGGTGGTATTTCCGCCGTTTCCGGCATTTCCGGTACTGCCTGCACCGCCGGGCACACCGGTACTGCCGCCGGGATTTTCCGCCGGGCCGCTTCCCGGGTCCGTGGCCCCGGGGGTCACCGTGGGACTATCTCCGCCGGGGGCCACCTCCGTCTGCTTCTTTCCGCAGGCAAACAGGGCGCAGGCCATGCACAGGGCTAAAATCAGGGCAAAAACACGCTTCATGGGGCTTTTCCTCCTTATTTCCGTCTTTATTCTTCCTCCTGCTGCACCGCCGTGCCGCCCAGGCCGAAATCGTCGGCCACGGTGGCGCTGTCCCGGCGGAGCATGGTTTCCATGACCCGGATATCGCTGTCGATGTCCATGGCGTCGGCGCGGTACAGCTCATCCAGCTGCCGCTCAAAGCCCGCCACGATGCTGTCCATGGTGCTCTGGATTTTGGCCTTGGCCTGGTTGAGATTCTCGCCGCTGACCCCGGCCTCCTCAAACTCGGCGTAGGAATTCAGCAGCTTCTGGGTGGTGGGCAGATAGTAGTTCAGGAAGGTGCCGGCCTTGCCCTTTTTGGCGGGCTCCTTTTCGATGATGCGGAAAATCTTCCCCGCCACCTCCTCCAGCCGGTCGATCTTCTGGCTGAGGACAGGGTCGGCAATGCGGTCGTTGGCCCGGCGGATCTCCCGCAGGATACCGGAATAGCCCTGCTCCGCCGGGGCCGGCTCCCGGACGGTCTGCCGCGGGGCAAAGTATGCCTCCGCCGCCTCCGGAGAGCGGAACAGCATGTCGCTGCTCAGATCCACATAGGCGTTCTTGCCCCAGAGGCCCTTTTCGATCATGATCTCCAGGTCCCTTTCCACCTTCCGCTGGGGGACCTCCGCCGTGTCGGCCAGCTTTTTCAGAGACACGGCGTCCTGCCCGTGGGCACAGGCCAGATATTTGCCGAAGCGGCGGGCCCGGCGGGTCATAGAGGCGCTGCCGATGACCAGTCCCAGGCCTCCGGCGGCCAGGCCCATGGTGGGAAACAGCTCCGCCAGCAGGCTCCAGCTCAGAACTCCGGCAGCGGCGCCAACGCCCTGCACCATAGACACCAGGCCTGCGAAAAGCAGCACCAGGCCCACAATTTTCATGGTATTGGCCCCTTTTGCGGAGTATTGGGGCGTTTTCGTCACCTTTTTGCGGGTGCTGGAGGCTGTCCCGGTACGAGGCCGGGACGGGGCGGGATTCTGCTGGGACAGGCCGGGATTCTGCCGGGACACGGACTTGCGCTTCGTGTCGCCGCCAAACAGCTTGGCCAGCAGCACAACAAGGCCCACCGGCCAGGCCACCGCGAATAAAATTGCGATAATGGCCCAGGAGCCAAAATCGTTGTCGTCCTTTTTTGGCGGACGGCGGGGCGGCTCCTGCCGGGTCTCCCCCTCCCGGTCGTCATAGGAATAGGCCATTACTTCTCTCCCTTCCGGCGGAGCTTGCGCTTGTTGCCGTGCTCATCCACCACATAGGTGTTATCCAGCTCCCGGGCCAGATTTCCCACCACGGAGTCGATGTATTCCCGGCGCAGGGCAAGCTGCTCCTGCTTCTCCTCCGGCGTCAGCCCCTCCGCCGTTTTCGACTTGGCGGCCAGCTGGTTGATCCGGGCGATCTTCTTTTCATCCATCATCGGTTCCCCCTTACAGATAGCGCTTCAGGGTGATGAACACCCTGCCTTTTTTCGTTTGATTGCCGACCTCCTCCAGAACGCACTTGCCCAGACCCCGGAGGGTCAGGGTATCCCCCTGGGATACCGGGCGATCCGGCTTCTGGCAGTCGGTCCAGTTCACCTGGACCTTTCCGGAGGTCACGGCCTCGGCGGCCTTGCCCCGGCTGAGGGAAAAGCCCGATGCCAGCACGCTGTCCAGCCGCAGGGAGGACACCGTGTCCCGGATGTGCTTCACCTTTTCCTCCGGCGGGATCAGGTCCTCCAGAGGCAGGGACGCGGTGTGCAGCCGCACCCGGCCCGCAGCCGTCCACTCCGACAGCAGCAGCTCCGCCGCCGGTCCCGTGGCCAGTACGTCGGCCCAGCGGGGGGACACCAGAATGTCCCCCAATGTCTCCCGGGTGACGCCCAGGGCCATGAGACTGCCCAGAATGTCCCGGTGGGTCAGGGAATCCTCCTCATAAAACGAGGCCCGGACCACCCGGACGGCATCCTCCTCCGGGGCCTCCTGCCAGTCCGGCAGGAACCACAGCTGCCGCCGCTGGGCCCCGTCGTATCCACCCCAGAAGGTATATCCCTCCGAGACGGACAGGGCGTTCAGCAGCCGCTGGGCCGCCGCCTGCTCCGCCGGGGACAGAAAGCCCGTTCCCTGGGGCAGATTCCTCCGGCGGCACTGCTCATACTTGTCCCAGACCCGGCCCAGCAGCAGCCGCTCGTCGCCGTTTGCCGCAAGCCGGTCCAGCATTTCGCGTTTATCCATGGTATTCCCCCAGATTCTGGGTGTGGTACAGCCGGGCGTAGGCTCCGCCCCGGGCCAACAGCTGGTCATGGGTCCCCTGCTCGGCAATGCAGCCGTCCTGGATCACCAGGATGCGGTGGGCGGCCCGGATGGTAGAGAGCCGGTGGGCGATGATCAGGGTGGTGCGGCCCCGGCTCAGCTCGTCGAAGGCATGCTGGATCCGGGATTCCGTGACACTGTCCAGGGCGGAGGTGGCCTCGTCCAGAATGAGGATGGGCGGATTTTTCAGAAAAATCCGGGCAATGGCTACCCGCTGCTTCTGGCCCCCGGACAGCAGGGTGCCCCGCTCGCCCACATAGGTGTCGAACCCGTCGGGCATGGCGGCAATATCGTCGTACAGCTCCGCCCGGCGGGCGGCCTCCTCCACCTCCGCGTCGGAGGCGTCGGGCTTACCGTAGCGGATGTTTTCCCGGATGGTGTCGGCAAACAGGAACACATCCTGCTGCACGATGCCGATGGACCGGCGCAGAGAGCGCTGGGTCAGGCAGCGCACGTCGTGGCCGTCCACGGACACGGTGCCGCTGTCGGGGTCATAAAACCGGGGAACCAGCTGGCACAGGGTGCTTTTGCCGCCGCCGGAGGGACCCACGATAGCCACCGTCTCCCCGGCCCGGACCGTCAGGTCCACCCCGTGGAGCACCTCGGGGCTGCCGTTGTCATAGGAGAAGGTCACATGGTCCAGGGCTACCTCTCCCCGGACGTCCGTCAGGTCCGCGGCGTCGGGTGCGTCCTGGATGGTGGGCTCCGTGGCCATCAGCTCAATAAACCGGTGAAGGCCCGCGAAGCCGTTGGAGAACATCTCGGCAAAATTGGCCAGCTTTCGCACAGGGCTGATGAACGTGGTGATATACAGGCTGAAGGTGATCAGGTCGATATAGTTCAGCCGGTTCTTCATAATGAGCCAGCCGCCTGCGGCAATGACCGCCACGGACAGCAGGCTGATGAACAGCTCCATGCTGGCGTTGAAAAAGCCCATCTCCTTATGGAAGTTGCGCTTGGAGGTCTTGAACACCTCGTTGGCCCCGTCGAAGCGGCGCTGCTGCTCCGCCTCGTTGGCGAAGGCCTTGGTGGTGCGGACGCCGGAGAGGCCGGACTCGATCTCGGCATTGATGGCGCCGGTCTTTTGCTTGGCGGCCCGGGACGCCTGGGACATCTGGCGGCGGCGGTACATAACCACCAGCAGGAACACGGGGATGATGCAGCACACCACCAGGGCCAGCCGCCACTGGATGGAGAACATCACCGCCAGAGCGCCGATGATGGTGACCAGGGAGATGAACAGGTCCTCCGGCCCGTGGTGGGCCAGCTCCGTCAGCTCGAACAGGTCCGTGGTCAGGCGGCTCATCAGCTGGCCGGTGCGGTTTTTATCGTAAAAGTCGAAGCCCAGGTCCTGCATATGGGCAAACAGGTCCCGGCGGATATCGGCCTCCACCAGGATGCCGAAGGTGTGGCCCCAGTAGCCCACGATGAAGTAAAGCCCCGCCCGGAGGACAAAGGCCGCCACCACCAGGGCCATGACCGTGAAGAAAATGGAGAACTGCTTCTCCGGCAGCCAGTGGTACATGGCGGTGCGGGAGATCAGGGGAAAGGCCAGGTCGATGACGGCAATGAAGAAGGCGCAGGTGATATCCAGCAGGAACAGACCCCGGTGGGGGCGGAAGTAGGACAGGAAAATGCGCAGAGGTCTGCGGGTGCGGTAGTCTTGGGTGGTCATGATTTCTCTCTTTCTTGGGTAAAAATACGCATAGTAATCCAGTGTGTTGTTCTGTATAGTATAACACACCTGATTTCCTGGTGCAAGGCGTTCTTTTCCGGTATAACATCCTATTCAGACATACGCAAGCTGCCCCCCTCCGGTGCAAAAGCGCCGGAGGGGGGCAGTCCTATACTCTTGTCGCTATGGGATTCCGGATTTACCACTCCAGGTTCTTTCCGGTCTCCTTGTCGAAAACGTGGGCCACGTTGCCGCCGAAGATCATGTTGACCTCGCTGCCCATGGGGAAGTGGGCGGCGGCGCCGTTGGTGGGGACGATGACGATCACGTCCTTGCCCTCGGCAGTAACATGCAGATGCACGGAGGAGCCCATCATCTCGGACACGTCCACCGTACCCTTGACCCCGTCGGCGCACAGCATGATATGATCCGGGCGCACGCCCAGGGTCACGTCCTGCTCCGCCACGTTATGGGCGGCCAGGCGCTGCTGCTTCTCCGGAGACAGCTCCACGGTAACGCAGCCCACAGTGACGGCGTACTTGCCGTCCCGGCGGGACAGCCTGGCGTCGAAGAAGTTCATCTGGGGCACGCCGATAAAGCCCGCCACGAACAGGTTCGCAGGGTGGTCGAACACCTCCTGGGGGGTGCCGATCTGCTGAATGAAGCCATCCTTCATGATGACAATGCGGTCGCCCAGGGTCATGGCCTCGGTCTGGTCATGGGTGACATAGATAAACGTGGTGTCGATGCGCTCCCGCAGCTTGATGATCTCGGCGCGCATCTGGTTGCGGAGCTTGGCGTCCAGGTTGGACAGAGGCTCATCCATCAGGAACACGGCGGGGTTGCGGACGATGGCGCGGCCGATGGCCACACGCTGCCGCTGGCCGCCGGACAGGGCCTTGGGCTTGCGGTCCAGATACTGGGTGATGTCCAGAATCTCTGCCGCCTGACGGACCCGCTGGTCGATCTCGTCCTTGGGCAGCTTTTTCAGCTTCAGGGAGAAGGCCATGTTCTCGTACACGGTCATGTGGGGATACAGGGCGTAGCTCTGGAACACCATGGCGATGTCCCGGTCCTTGGGCTCCACGTCGTTCATCAGCTTGCCGCCGATGGTCAGCTCGCCGCCGGAGATGTCCTCCAGACCGGCGATCATCCGCAGGGTGGTGGACTTGCCGCAGCCGGAGGGGCCCACCAGCACGATGAACTCCTTGTCCGCAATGTGCAGGTTGAAATCCTGCACCGCCACCACGCCCTCGTCGGTGATCTGCAGATTGCCCTTTTTCTGGGGCTCGCCCTTTTTGGCCTTCTTGCTCTCCGCGTTGGGGTACACCTTCTTGAGGTTTTTCAGAATGACCTCTGCCATAATATACAGACTGTAACCGTTCTGCCTCCGCATGGAACGGTCTCGCGCCCGGCGAAGCCGCAGCGCCTTACGGCAGGTCTCCACACTGCCGCACCGCCAGTCTCAGCGGGACCTGGTTCCTCCTTTGTTTTTCCGCCGGGGGCCAAGAAAGTGGAGTGGCCGCCGCCGGTTGGAATAGGATATATTTATTTTACCACCCCTTGCCGCCCTTTGGCAACCGCCTTTGGTCAAAATTTTCCGCATTTCGCTGCCTTTATAGGAAAACTCTGCAAAAAACGCCGTCATCGCCCGTTCTTTTTTCTGTTATAAGAAATGATTATTGTATTTTCAGATTTTGTCTATTGTAAAAGGATGCGAATTATGTTAGGATACTGTGTGCCTGTCGGTGCACATATTATAGGCAAAGTGTTCTTCGTCCAAGGACAGGTAAATTATTTCAAAGGAGCGGGATAACATGCACAAAGCGTTCAAAGCCTGCACCGCTGTTCTGCTGGCCCTGGTTATGACGGTCAGCCTGGTCAGCGGCGCACTGGCAGTCGCCGTCCGCAATGATGACGACACCATCAGCTACGAGCCCCTGGAGCAGGGTGTTTACTCCAAGGGCGGCTACACCATCGACAAGGTCTCCCACCCCACGCTGGGCGCCGGAGAGGTGGACGGTATCCTGACCGGCGACCTTCAGGACCGGGGCCAGAGCTACTCCTGGTCCATGGCCGAGGCCGGTGACTATGTCTACATCGGCACCTGCTATAACTCCACCTACTACATCTATCACAACAACGTCAAGACGTCCCTGGACGCCATGAAGAAGGCGGGCAAGCTGGACCAGAATGTGGACACCAGCCGGGCCGCGGCGGATTTTGTGAAGGTCATGTTCGGCACGGACACCTTCGATGAAACCCCCATGTCCCAGTGGACCCCCGTGATCATGGCTGTGAACCGCTACACCGGCGAGGCCCAGGTGATCTTCCGGGAGCGGGACATTCTCAAGGACTATCCCGATATCTATCCCGGCTATCCCCCTTATCTCAAGGGCGTGAACTATCTGTCCGGCTATCGCATGGCCTTTGAATTCAAGGGCAAGATCTATTTTGCCGGCATGGGCAGCCCCACGGCCACCCTCATCGAGGTGGACCCCGAAACCAATGAATGCCGCATCGCCTATCACAACACCAACTACACCCGGGGCGTGTCCAACGGTGTCCACGGCCTGCTGGTGTTCGATGACGAGATCTATATGTGCCTGGCCTCCGACAACTATGACGGCAAGGGTACCCCCGGCGGCATCATCGTGGCCAGCTCTGACCCCTCTGCGGGCCTGAGCTCCTGGCGCCGCGTGGCCGATCAGGACGATTTTGACAACCTGCCTGCCGTGATGCATGTGGACGGCCTTAACGGCGGTGGTATCTGGGACATCATCGAGTATAACGGCTCCATGTATGTCACCATGGTCACCGATAAGTCCATCGACGGCCACATCAACAAGCAGGGCTTCGCCATGTATCGCGGCGACAAGCATGAGGACGGCAGCTTCACCTGGACCCAGGTCATCGGTGACCACGGCACCAGCGGCTACGACTTCGGCCTGGGCATCAACTACTCCATGAGCTGCAACATGTGGGTGTACAACGGCTATCTGTACCTGGGCACCTACAACGATCCCATGCTGGACCTGGCGGAGGTCCCCGCCTCCGGCAACTTCGAGCTGCTGTACAACGATCTGGACCATTCCATCTATCTGTACCGCATGGACGCCGACGGCAACTTCCAGCAGGTGGCCGGTAAGGACGACAACCCCTATTTTCCCGACGGCCCCATCGGCAACCTGGGCGCGGGTCTGGGCAACAACTCCAACCAGTATGTCTGGCGCTACGGCGAGCACAACGGTGAGCTGTACATCGGCACCTATGACACCTCCACTCTGACCTATCAGTTCACCCAGATCACCGACGGTCAGGTGGCCAATATGGACTATGCCGACATCAGCGGCCGGGCCGATATGCTGAAGGACGCCGTGCTGGAGGTTCTGCAGCAGCACGACAACAAGTATCTGACCTGGTTCCTGGACAAGGTCCTGTTTACCAAGTATACCGCCCATCTGTATCAGATGCTGGCAGGCTTTGCCACGGATATGTCCGCCGACAAGAACCCCGTGCCCGGCTACCGGAACATGCTGGAGGAGTATGAGGCCTTCAAGCAGAAGGTGTTCGACCTGCTGGGCGTGAAGCTGGACAGCGCAGACTTTGCCCAGGAATACGCCCAGGTCACCGGCGTGGCTATGTGCAGCGCCGACACCCAGGGCCTGAAGGATGACCTGCAAAGCGCCGTGAAGGCCATCTTTGCCGCCCTGGACAAGGCTGTGTATGACGACACGATCCACAACTTTGTGTATTACTTCGGCTGCAACTACTATGCCCAGCAGAGCGAGAACGGCTTTGACCTGCTGGTGTCCAAGGACGGCGTGAATTTCGACGCCATCACCCGGGACGGCTTCGGCGACGGCTCCAACCACGGTCTGCGCACCATCTGCTCCACCGAGAACGGCGTGTATATGGGCACCGCCAATCCCTACTACGGCACCCAGCTGTGGCGCATGTACAGCGCCGAGGACAAGCCCCTGGTGAAGGAGCATACGCATCAGTGGTCCGATACCTGGTCCTCCGACGGCGAGAATCACTGGCATGACTGCCTGGCTGACGGCTGCACCGTCACCGACAACAGCCAGAAGGACGGCTTCAGCGCCCACGATTATGTGAACGGCGTGTGCTCTGTCTGCGGCTATCAGCAAACCGGCAGCGGCTCCGGCGGTGACGCCGGAGGAAACGGCCAGCCCAGTCAGCCCGGTCAGCCCGGTCAGGGCGGCGACTCCGGCAATACCGGCGGCAGCGGCAGCACCGGCGGCAGCGGCAATACCGGCGGCAGCGGCAATACCGGCAACAGCGGCAACAACGGCAATACCGGCAACAACGGCAATACCGGCAACAACGGTCCCAAGACCGGTGACAAGGGTGCGGCTCTGTGGTTCGCCCTGGCGGGTCTGTGCGGCTGCGGCCTGGTGGCCATGGCGGTTACTCCTCGCTATAAGGGCAAGCGCGTTGCCTAACCCAATTTTCCAATAAGCAAAGCCCCCGGTGTACGGCACCGGGGGCTTTGCGCTTGTCAAAAAGGATTTTTGACAAGCGCAAAAGCATTTTCAGAGCTTTTATAAAGGTTCTGAAAATGCGGGCGCGATGCGCCGAGGGTTTTGCTTGTTTCAGACAGTTCTTCTTGACAGGTGCAAAAAGTCATCCATGTCAGGCAAAGTATTACACATTTTTCGTTCAAGCGCTTGATTCTTATCCCTATATCTGGTATGATATGCTGTAATACACGAATGGAGGACAGCGCATGCACGGTTTTTGGCGGGCCGCTCTGTACGCGGCGGCCCTGGGCGTTCTGGCCCACCCGGTGGGACAGGCCCTGCCCCGCCGCTGGTTTGACCCCCATCAGGCCCCCTACCGGTGCCGGGATTGGGAAAAGGGCGGACGGGTATATAACAAGCTGCACATCCGCCGCTGGAAGGACCGTCTGCCGGACATGAGCCGCCTGATGCCGGACATGGTGAAAAAGAAGCTGTCGGCGGCTGACCCCATGTCCCTGGTACAGGAGACCTGCGTGGCCGAGTGCGTCCACTGCTGGCTCATCGTTCTGTCTGTGGGCATGCTATTTTTGTGGAAAAGCGTGTGGTCCTGGCTGCTGTGGCTGGTGTACAACCTGCTGGGCAACGTGAGCTTTATCCTGATCCAACGCTATAACCGCCCCCGCCTGCTTCGACTGGCGGAGAAGGAGACAAAGAAGAATCTATGAAAATTGCTATTCTCTCCTGCAACACCGGCGGCGGACACAACGCCGCTGCCGCCGCCCTGGCGGAGGAGCTGGCCGCCCGGGGCCACGAGAGCAAAACCTACAACACCCTGGACTTTCTGCCCAAGGGCGCTGCGGACCTTATCAGCCGGGGCCACGATTTCGCCTATCGCTACACCCCCAAGCTGTACGGCGCCGGCTACCGCCGGGAGGAAAAGCGCCCCTCTCCCCTGCTGTATGAAAACAGCATCCGGGGCATTGGCCCCCTGTATGAGGCGCTGATGGATCTGGGAGCCGACGCGGCCATCTGCGTCCATGTGTTTCCGGCCATGATGATGACGGAGCTGCGGTGCAGCTACGGTCTGCGGATGCCCGCCTGGTTCGTGGCTACTGACTTCACCTGCTCCCCCGGCGTGGGTGAGCTGCAATTGGATGGCATCTGCATCCCCCATCCGGCGCTGACGCCGGAGTTTGAGGCGGCCGGTCTGCCGCGGGAGCGCATTTACGCTACGGGTATCCCCATCCGGCGGCAGTTCTGCCGTATGCCGGACCGGGCCGCCGTCCGGCGGCAGCTGAGTCTGGACAATTGCCGCCACGTGTTCACCCTGGCCTGCGGCAGCATGGGGGCAGGCCCCCTGCGCTCCACCGCCGCCTGCATTGCCGGGCTGCTGGGCCACGACGACATGCTGGTGGCCGTGTGCGGCAGCAACCAGCGGATGCATCGCCAGATGATCGACGACTTCGTGGACAATCCCCGGGTCCGGGTCCTGGGCTTTACGGACCAGATGTGCGCCTATATGCAGGCATCGGACCTGCTGATCTCCAAGGCCGGGGGCCTTACCACCGCCGAGGCGGTGGCCTCCCGGACGCCGCTGCTGTATCTCAATGCCGTCCCCGGCTGCGAAAGCCGCAATATTGGCTTTATGACGGGCCGTGGATATGCTCTGGCGGTAGAAAACGACGAGGAGCTGACGCCCCTGCTGTCCGGCGTGATTTCCGGGGCCATTGACCCCACGGCCATGCTGCGCCGCCGGGAGGAACAGTTCCCCCAGAATGCCGCCGCTGCCATCTGCGACCTGGCCTGCGGCGAGGGTGTGACCATGTAATCGAAAAAAGAAATGCCGCCCGGATGGGCGGCGTGCGCTTGTCAAAAAGGGCGACGCCCTTTTTGACAAGCGCAATTTTTATATGGGGACGCTTATAAGTATGGAGTTTTCCTCAACACCGTCAGCATCCAGGAGCGACAGCTCCAGAAAATTGTTGTAATACAGATCATCCGAGGGCAGCGGGAAGGTCAGCTGCCACTGGCCCTCTCCCAGGTATTCCGCTTCGGAGGGCGGCTCAGGCTCCACGGAATAGTACCCTGCGCACTGCTCAAAGCCGTACAGCTGGAGCTGGTCCAGCATCACCTGGTCTGCGGGCAGGTCTATGTACAGAAGCACCGTCAGCTGGCCGTCGGCGTATTCATAGTCCAGCAGGCCCACTTGTCCGCCCTGCCAGGGGACCCCCACCCAGCTATCGGAGGGCACGGCAGGGGCCTCGGTGACGTCATGGGCCGGATAGGACGGGGTGTCCGGCTCCCGGGAGCCGCCCCAATGGAGCTGGACGCTGGATGCAAAGGACGCGATGATGCCCAAAACCACGAACAGCATAAACACCAGCAGGACCCGCTGGCCGGACGTCAGGCTGAAGGACCTGTGGGCCGGTTTTTTGCGGGCCTGGTCCTCGAAGCAGACCTTCTTCTCGTGGCACTCCTTCTTCTCGAAGCACACCTTGCCCCCGCGAGGGACGGAACGGCGCTCCTGCCCCGTCAGGTGATGCACCGTGCCGTCGGCGTCTACCCGCTCCCGCTGGGGCGGGCGGTTATAGGCCCCGCACTCCGGGCAGCAGCCGTTTTTCTCGTAGTTATAGCTCTTCCCGCAGGCTTTGCACTGAACCATTGCCATACTGTTTTCCTCCTTATTCCCGCTCAAAGCTCACATAGCGGGTGCCCTGGAACGTCAGCCGTCCCCGGTCGCCCTCGGCCAGCATGCCGTATTCCGGTCCCGTCATCTGAAGCTCCATCCGGTCGCCGCTTTCCACCTGGAAGGTGACATAGTACCGGGAGGAGGTGGTGGACATATGGTCTCCGCTGTGGTGATGGGAAATATTCTGCCGCTTGGTCACCACCCGGGCCTCCACCGTCAGCCGGGGAGAATGGTTGTTTTTGTTCCACTGGGACAGGCCCCGGAACAGCGTTACCAGGATCATCACCGCGATCACGCCGAAGATCAGGAAAAAGACGATCTCAAACCCGCCGCCGAAGAAAAAGCTGTCCATCATGCCGCATGCCTCCCTTTCCGGGGGGAATGCCCCCGTTTATGTGGTCCTATTGTACGCCCCGCCGGGCGGAAATGCCACCAACCTCAGGTTGCGCCGGGAAAAATTTCCGGAAAGCGGCAGGAAACCTCAGGTTGCGTGGTATTTTTATCCAGTATAGCATACGCGCCGGACTCTTGGCAAGCCAAAAGCCCGGCGCGGGAGTTATTCATCGGTTTTCAGGAGGTCCCGCAGCGTCACGCTGTCCAGATAGTCGCCGATGAGCTGGCCCAGGCGGTTCCACACCGGCAGCGTCCGGCATTTTGAGGCCCGGTCGCAGGGGTGGGCCCCCTCCTCCATACAGGCCACCGGGGCCAGGGAGCCCTCTGTCAGGCGGAGAATCTCCCCCAGGGGGTACTCCTGCGGCTGGCGGGTCAGGCGATAGCCGCCGCCCTTGCCGGTGACGCCGTCCACCAGTCCCGCCCGGCTCAGCAGGGTCATGATCTGGCCGGCGTATTTGTCGGAAATCTCCTGACGCCGGGCCACATCACGCATGGAGACGTATCCGTCGCCGCCGTGCTCCGCCAGGTCCACCATCACCCGCAGGGCGTATCGTCCCTTGCTGGATATGACCATATCACACCATCCGGCAGCTTTCGCAGCTGCCGCAATCCTCCGGGAACTTGCTGTGGTCATACGCGATGCCGTTGCGGTCGTAGTAGTCCTTGACGGCAGACTTGATGGACTCCTCTGCCAGGACGGAGCAGTGCAGCTTGTGAGCAGGCAGGCCCCCCAGGGCATCCACCACCTGGCGGTTGGTGACGGCCAGGGCCTCGTCCACGGTCTTGCCCTTGATCATCTCCGTGGCCATGGAGGACGAGGCAATGGCGCTGCCGCAGCCGAAGGTCTCGAACTTCACGTCCTGGATGACGTTATCCTTGATTTTCAGGTACATCTTCATGATGTCGCCGCATTTGGCGTTGCCCACCTGGCCAACTCCGTCGGCGTCGGGGATCTCGCCCACATTGCGGGGATGCATGAAATGGTCCATTACGATATCACTGTACAGTGCCATAGCCAAACGCTCCTTTCAACGTCACAGCATGAATGCTTTCTTACCGGATTCCAGGTCCTTCCATACCGGGGACATGGACCGCAGATACTCCACCACCCGGGGGACCTCCCGCAGGATGTGGTCCACCTCCTCCTCCGTGTTCCACTCGCACAGACTCAGCCGCAGGGACCCGTGGGCCACCTCGTGGGGCCGGCCGATGGCCAGCAGCACATGGCTGGGATCCAGAGACCCGGAGGTGCACGCCGAGCCGGAGGACGCACAGATGCCCGCCGCGTCCAGAAGCAGCAGCAGGGACTCGCCCTCAATGCCCTCGAAGCAGAAGTTCACATTGCCGGGCAGCCGGTGCTCCAGGTCGCCGTTGACGGCGCTGTGGGGGATCCGGGACAGGCCCGCAATCAGCCGGTCCCGCAGGGCCGTGACCTTCACGCGGTTCTCCTCCATGTGGGCGCAGGCATCCTCCAGGGCGGCGGCCATACCGGCGATACCGGGGACATTCTCCGTTCCGGCCCGCTTGCCCCGCTCCTGGGCGCCGCCCTCGATGACGTTCACCAGAGGGATACCGCCCCGGACGTACAGCGCACCCACGCCCTTGGGGCCGTGGAACTTATGGCCGGACAGGCTCAGCATATCGATGTGCTGGGCCTGGACATCGATGGGCAGGTGGCCCGCCGCCTGCACGGCGTCGGTATGGAACAGCACGCCCTTCTCCCGGCACACGGCGCCGATCTCCTCAATGGGCAGGATACTGCCGATCTCGTTGTTGGCGTACATGACGGTCACCAGGCAGGTGTCTTCCCGGATGGCGCCGGCCACCTGCCGGGCGGAGACCATGCCGTTTTCGTGAACCGGCAGCAGCTCCACCTGGAAGCCCTCCTTCTCCAGCTTCTTCAGGGTGTGGAGAATGGCGTGGTGCTCGAAGGCGGTGGAGATGATGTGCATCTTGCCCTTGCGGCGGCCGATGGCAGCGGCGGACAGCAGCGCCTGGTTGTCGGCCTCGCTGCCGCCGGAGGTGAAGATGATCTCCCGGGGCTGGCAGTTCAGGCACCGGGCCACGGTCTCCCGGCTCTTCATCAGCAGCTCTGCCGCCCGCTGACCCACGCTGTGCAGGCTGGAGGGGTTGCCGAAGTTCTCCTCCATGGCAGGCAGCATGGCGTCCAGGGCCGTCCGGCTCATCTTTGTGGTGGCCGCGTTATCTGCGTAAACAGTCATCGTATATTCCTCCCTGTTTCAGGTGTAATTACCTACCGATTTGGTTTCTAATTGGAGTATACCCGAAATTAACTACCAAGTCAATAGGTAATTTGAAAATTTTTCTGTTTGGCGAAAAAAACTGCGCTGTCGGTTGACAGGGAATCAAAAAATGTGTAAACTAAACATGGTCTTAACGACCAGGAAGAAAGATAAATAAAGGAGTAAAAAACATGAAACGCATTCTTGCATTGCTGCTGACGCTGATGATGGCCCTGAGCCTGACGGCCTGCGGCGGCGACAACAACGCCGATCTGGTGGGAACCTGGAAATGGACCTGTGACATCACCGAGGAGTTCCAGAAGGGCGTCAATGAGGGCGCCGGCATGGACGTCCCCGTGGAGGCCAAGGTGGAAATGACCTTTGTGCTGGTCTTCAACGAGGACGGCACCTTCACCCTGAGCGTGGATAAGGACGCCCTGTCCGCCTCCGTGCAGGGGTACATCGACGCCATGGTGCCCGTTACGGTGGACCTGGTGTATCAGCAGCTGGAGGACCAGGGCATGAGCCGCGCCGATATCGACGAGGCCATGAAGGCCCAGGGCATCACCGTGGAGGAATATGTGAAGCAGCTGTTCGGTGCGCTGGACGTGGACCAGCTGACGGACGGCCTGGACCAGGAAAACCTCACCGGTTATTTCCGCGCTGCCAAGGGCAAGCTGTACACCAGTGAGAAGGAAAACTCCTTCAGCCAGGACGATTATGCCGAGTACACCCTGGAAAACGGTGTTATGAAGTGGACCGGCGGCAGCAGCGCCCTGATCTCCGATTTCGGTGACATCGGCGTGGAGCTGCCCATCGAGTGGGTCAAGCAGTAACCGTCTCTCCCCTTGCGGCCCCCGAAACGGGGGCCGCAAATTTGTAGGTTTGTCAAGCTCGTTGGGAGAGCGCCTGCGGTGAGACCTGAGGTGGCCCAGCGGGCCCGGTGACAGGGGTTGCAATTCCCGGGAAGGTGTGGTATACTTATTTACCAATCAAAAGAGAGGAGGTCCGCCATGGAAAAGCGCGGTATCAAGATCGCGGCCCAGAACCGCAAGGCGCACCACGACTATTTCGTGGAGGACCGGTATGAGGCGGGCATCGAGCTGGCGGGGACGGAGGTCAAATCCATCCGCCAGGGCAGGGTAAATCTGAAGGATTCCTACTGCGTGGCCAAGGACGGCGAGATTTACGCCCACAGCATGCACATCTCTCCCTATGAACAGGGAAACATCTTCAACAAGGACCCGGACCGGCCCAAGCGGCTGCTGATGCACAAGCGGGAGATCCGCAAGCTACACGATCTGCAGAAGCAGGACGGCTATGCCCTGATCCCCCTGAGCCTGTACTTCAAGGACAGCCGGGTGAAGGTGGAGCTGGGCCTGTGCAAGGGTAAAAAGACCTACGACAAGCGGGACGCCATCGCCAAGCGCGACGCCAAACGCGAAATGGAGCGGGCTGTCCGCGAGAAAAACCGATAAAAGGAGCGTATCCATGAACAATCCCATCGTCACCATCGAAATGGAAAACGGCAAGAAGATCACTGCCGAGCTGTATCCCGATATTGCGCCGCAGTCTGTGCGGAATTTCATTTCTCTGGCCAACAGCGGGTTTTACAACGGGCTGATCTTCCACCGCTGCATTTACGGGTTCATGATCCAGGGCGGCTGCCCTGACGGCACCGGCATGGGCGGTCCCGGCTACTGCATCAAGGGTGAATTCGCCGCCAACGGCGTGCCCAATGATCTGCGCCACACCCGGGGCGTGCTGAGTATGGCCCGGGCCCAGGATATGGACTCTGCCGGCAGCCAGTTTTTCATCATGCACAAGGACGCGCCCCATCTGGACGGGCAGTATGCCGCCTTCGGTATGGTCATCGACGGCATGGACGTGGTGGACGAGATCGTCTCCCAGCCCAGGAACATGATGACCAACAAGCCCAAAAAGCCCCAGGTGATGAAGTCCGTCACCGTGGATACCCAGGGTGTCACGTATCCGGATCCGGAGAAGCTGCCGGATCCCTTCCATAGATAAGCTTTTACACGGCATCCGGGCCGGCCTCCGGCCCGGGCGCTTTCCATCTCATACGGGGCTGTACCGGTTTCGACGGGGGTGTGGAGGCAGGATAAGCGGGCGGCGGCGCCTGACCGCCTAAAAACGGGCAACTTAAAATTAACTGACAACAATCGTATTGCTGTCGCTGCCTAACTAAGGCAGCCGTCTGAACCGGAGAGGCCACAGGCCGGGGAGGGCGTCGTTGATGTGGCGGACGTGCGGCGGGTAAGAGTTGCCCCGCCCATGCATCATGACTCTACTGAACTGCTCAGTCTGGCCAGTGCCTGCGCAGGGAGGGAATGCTGAAACTGTCCTGCGCCCGGAGAAGGTCCTGTCAAAGTGCTTTCGGACAGGGGTTCGACTCCCCTCAGCTCCACCAAAACACACAGGTACGAACTCTTTTGGTTTAAGAACGTGTTCGGCCTGACAAGAAAGCTGCCGCAGAGGTAATTGTCCTCTGCGGCAGCTTTCTTATTCGCCGGTGTAGCTCTCACACCGCGCGTTGCTCATAAGTAGCCGTGATTTCTCTTTTTCGCTTCAATGTTTGACAGCACATCCCGGATTTCAAAGGCACCTATCGCACAGTTCCAGTGATCGCACCCAAACGAGCGGAAGATGCAGTTTTGGCACCCGTCCTGCTGCTTGCAGTAGTCCACAATGGTTTTCGCAGCTTCGACGACCTTCTTGTTGCTTATCATACGGCGTGCCTCCTTTTACTTTGCATCCGGAATACGGTCAAGAAACGCGGCGGCAGTGTCTATGTCCCAGCCCAGCGCCACCAAAGCGCTGTGAACGTCACCGGCGTATTTAACTCTCTTGACGAGAATGATTTTCCTGCCCGGCAGCCGCCGAGCCTCGAAACGCCATTTCTTCGCGTCGTCACCGATCTTCTGGTGTAGCCTCGCTTCGGCCAGAAACGGTGTGTCCTCGCAGATGTCAAACTGCCAGACTGCCTTCTCTCTGTTCCAGATGCCGTATTTTGCGCCGCGCTTTCCACGGTAGAATTCTTCACGCTTCATACTCCGGCTTCCTTGTAGTTGTCCTTGATGTACTGATTCCTCCGGCAGCAGGAACACTTCTGGTGTCGCGTATTCAACCAGACGCAGCCGGTACAGTCGAGATCAGTAGCGGGAACGTTCTCAAAAACGGAGATCACAGCCTTGCACAGCTCCTGCATCTTGAAAACGCGGTTGATCTGCCTCTGTCCGTCAGCTGCCGCCATTGCAAGATTCCACTCGTTATATGCGTGTTCGGCGGCTTTAATTGCCGCCTGTCGTTCGATAATTTCAGCCATTGTCAGCCTCCTGCTCTCCGTCCGCGAACGGGTACACGTCCACTTGATCGCCGGGAGCCACGACAACGATGTCATGCTCGGCAGGAATTCCGAACAGTCCGTAGGCCGCCCAGTTACAGCCGCTGCTGTCACCCTTCTTCGGCGTGCCCTTGCCGGTGTACCGGCCCAGACACTCCTGATAGGCGCAGTTCGGAGATTTCGCTCCCGCGTCCTTGAAGTCCTGCACGGACGCGACGTGACCACACATAGGGCAGCGGAAACGCCACTTGAGCATATCAGGGCCAAATCGGCGGGTCGCCTCCGCCTTCCATTCCTCAACACTGTTGTATTTCATTTTGTTTTTCTCCTTCGTGTAGCTCTGTCTCCCAGCGGGTTTTCCAGTCGCCGGGCTTGTACAGCTCGCAGCGCTCCATATCCGGCCTGCGAACTTTGGATGTTTGGGTCTTACTCCGGACCACCATGCAACAGTAGCCGTTCCCGTCCTTCTTGTAACGGTCGAGCCATTTGCAGCCGTGACAGTTCATTCAATCTCCCTTCCCGTCATAACCGTACAGTCGTCCGACCGCGATAACCTCTTTCGCCAGCGCCAGCAGCGCACCTTCCGGCGCGGAGGGTAGCTTCGCCCTGCTTGCCGCCGATGCCAGCATAATCAACTCGGATTTGAGAGACGCTGCGGCCTGCCGGATGTCAGCCTTTTGAACGTCACGGTCAAGGGCTTCTGCCAAAGCCTCGTACTTGTGATAGGCATTGTCATACCGCTTCATGCCGGTGCTCTGATAGGCGTCGTATGCCTCCTTCGCCTTGCGTCGGAAATCCACGGCGCAGGCCGCGACGATTTCCCGGTCGGTCATATTTTCAACTCGCATTAGATTTTCACCTCATCGCCGTTCCGAAATGCCGCGACTGTGTGCCAACCGTCAAGCACCCTCTCACGGTAAACCATCGGGTGCGAACAGACGACGGCGTGCTTGTGCGGCTTGCCCATCACCCGGATCAGAATGTCCGGCGCGGCTTCGCTGTTTTCCAACGCCCGCTGCCGGGCTTCAGCTATGCTCTTTTTCACGGTGCGGTGCCTCCTTCGGTGTAGGTTTGATCCGGATAATTCTTTCAAACATTGTGATACGTCTATGGATGATTTCCATGCTGTCATAACAGCCGCCCACTTTGCCCGCTGCGTGTTGCAGCCAGTCGCGGTGAACTTCCCAGCCCAATTCGTGCTTCTCTTCTGCCGCTTCCAAAGCTGCGGCCTCTGCTCTGGCTTCACGACCGAGGGTTTCGCACAAAATCCTCTGCTCCTCAAGGGCCTGACAGAGACACGGCAACGCGGCACGCGCGATTTGCTGGCACCTCGAAAGCACCGCGTCACTGTCAGCTTCGATCCAGACGTCAGGGTCGTACCCTTTGGCGGTGCAATACTCCTCCGCCTCATAGATCGAGCCGAACACGATGCCGCGCACCAGCGCATACCCGCAGTTCGTATTCTTGAATTTCCCGGACCTCACATATTTGTGCATTATCCCGCCTCCTTGAAAAGTCTGTCCATGCTCCGGAAGGTGCGCCGAAGCTGCCACACGGACGAAAAGTAACCGGGCGTGTACCAGTAGGCCGTGGGATCGTCTCCGTCGTGCATGGGGTCGGTCAAGGTGTTGCCGATCTTGACGTAGCCCGCGCAGCCAAGCAGCGAGAGCTGGATATAGCACATCATCCCTGTCGTGAAGTCGAGGTCCTGCGCTGTCACAAGGACGTGATTTTGCCAGCGCAGCGGGCTTTTTGCCTCAAACAGCTGCTTTTCGATCTGATTCACCGCCGCGATCAGTGTAGCTCCCGCTCCGCACGCGCAGTCATTCAGCGTGACGAAACCGTCACGGTTGATCTGCTCCACGACGTTACCGGTGGTAATCTCCGCCATGCAGCGGCAGATGTCATAGGGTGTGAAGAACTGGCCGATCCAGTGATTGCCGAGTTCCAATTCCATGTACGAACTGCCCAGAAAATCCTGCTCCCGGTCGGCGTCAAAGGCGTTGACCACATCCTCTACCAGTTCAGGGAACACCGTGCGCTCTGCTTTCTCGTACTTCTCGATGATCCGCTTATACATTGCCTCGCGCTCCGCGCGGTATCGGCTATCCACGGCGTTGGAAAGCGCAATGGCGAACATGGTGATGAAGTCGCTCCACACCTGCCACAGCGGGAAACGACGGGACAGGCTGCGAAACCGCTTCACAAAGTCCGCGCGCTTCTGATCTGCAATCCTCACAATGTTCCCTCCCGTGTGTAGCTCTCGCACCGTTCGTCCGGCACCCAATCGCGCCAGTGCTGTTCCAGCCACTTCTGCGCGGCTGCCAGACTGTGGCACGTCTTGACGGCCACAACTTCAATGTCGCCGTACTGTACCTCAAGGCAGGTTTCTACGGTGAAAGAAAACTCCGCCGTGCGGGTGATCCACCAGCGCTGACCGCCGAAGGTCGTTGCCAGACAAGTTGCTTCTCCGTGTGTCTCGCGGATGATCTCATAGGTTGCCACACATAACACCTCCTATTCTTCGGTCGTCAGTCGGATGAACGGACCGGCATAATCGCAGATAGCGGTAGGATGCAGGCCGTCTTCGATATGGGCGCGTTCAAGGTTACGCAGTGTTATACTCTGGGGCAGAGCCGACAGGACCTCATACGCCCAGACCCAATTCCAGCAATCCAGCCGATCTTTCCGGGCATCGAGCGTGGCGGCCACGCAGACCGCGACAACCGCCCTGCCATGCTTGGACAAACAGGCGTTAAAATTCTCGCGGGCCTTCGATGTCGAGAGGTCCGTCCTCGCTGCGTCGATCCGACGCAGCAGGGCGAATTTTGCCTCCCGGGTTCCATTACCGGCCAGCGCTTTGACCTCTTTGAACAGCGTTCGATCCAGTTTCATTACTTCTCTCCATTCTGCTTCAGCGTCGCGTCGAAGTGCGTGATGCGGTTATGGTCCTCATACCACTTCCGGTCTTCGTCGCTCAGCTTCGTTGTGGGCCGGAAAGCGTTCTTGCCGGTCGTCTTGAAATACCAGTCCTTGCAAAGCGCGCAGGCAGCTTTTGCCGTGGGCGCTTCGACCACAACGTCGGCCAGATATTCCATCCGGTTTGCCTTGATGAAGAAATAGACCACATACTGTTTCATGACTTACCTCCTTACCACTCCTGAGCCTCGAAATCTTCCAGCGCACTGTCTGCGGCGAAGTGCTCGTGCATATACTCGTCAGCGGCCTCGGTCTGACGCTTGACCAGATCGTCCGACGCAGTTTCGGATTCTTCGTATTCATGCTGGAGCTTGCGAGCCGCTTTGTAGACTCCGTCTGCGCGTGTAGCTTCCGCGCGCAACAGGTTATGGATGAATTCCAAAGTGCTGATTTTCATGATTTACCTCCGTTGCCCTGCCATCTTCAGTGCCGGTGGGGCGGTTCCGGCAGACGCCCGGATGGGCGTTTCGGCTATCGTTCTCGACGATACAAGTCAATCAAGTCCTGCTGCCACGCATTGGCAAGCTGCCGTTCCTCAAGCTCGTCGATCAGGCCTGCTTCGTACTCCGCAAGCTCACGCTCGCAGTCGCAGCCATCAGACAAGGGTGCTCCGCAATACGGGCAAAACCGCTTCTCAAACATGGTGTTCGCCCCCTCTCAAACATCCACACTGACATGGTGGTAGGCCCAGAAGCGCCCGCCGCGAACGAAAACCTTGTACCAGCTCGTAAACGCCTGACCGGTGCAGTCATAGGCGGACGGGTAATAGGGCCGGTATTCGTAGTCCTCGAAGTAGCTGACGGCCTCGTCCATCGTCTCGATATATTCGGGCAGCGGCAGCAGCTCCGTATAGCCGTCGATGCCGTTGTCCTGAATGATGCGGCGATCAGAGACGGGACGGTGGAAGAACGCGCGCATTTCGCGCTTGAGGTCGGCGGCCTTCTGGCTCCTGCCGCTCTCATATGCGATCTCAAGGATTTCGTAAGCGACCTTCAGGTCGTTGTAGCTGTTGATCTTGAACATTTTCGTTACCTCCATTCAGTCTTCAACGGAAAAGCAGGTGTGGCAGATTTCACCGAGGCAATACAGGATGCCGTCAAACTCAAGGATTTCGTAGGTTTCGGGGTCACTGTACTGCATGATGGTCTGCGCCATGTTGCAGAGAATCGTCGTGGTGATGTTCCGGCGACTGCCTTTAGCGTCATACGGCATTTTCAGCAGCTTGTCGTAGGTTTTGCAGTCGCCCCGCGTAAACCACCCGTGCTTGATGCACAGCCCCCGCAGATCGTCCATGTCCATCCAGCGTGTTTCTTTGACCTTCATTTTCATGCCCTCCTGTTTTGCTCTGTTTTGTTCGGTTTACTTTATTATAGCGTCACAAAATTCGATTGTCAATAGAACTGTGCAATTTTCTTCGATTTTATTTTGTTGTGCTCGACTTCCGGGCAAAAAAAAATAAGGCCACCGAGTGCAGGGTTACACTCAGTGGCCTTTTTCCTATAATACGCGTGCATATAGGCGCTATGATGCGCGTATGTTGTTTTCTCTTTATTTCAGGTATTCAATAGGAAAAGTATGTAACATTGTAGCATCAAGCCGAAAAGCGCCTTGTTTCAAGGCTTTTCGGAGTTACAACAGGCGTTACAATCGGGGGTTACATTTTTCAGCTTTGTAACGGCACAGGTGTTACATAAATTTAGGGGTTACAGCCATAGTGCGCCTGACTGTAACCCCTTTAGCGCGGTTATTTCATCCGCGCAATGAGGGCTTCGCCCGCGCCGCGAATGATAGCGGAAATGTCCACACCGGCAGCGTTGAGCAGGTTTTTAGAGGTGTCGGACATCTTAGCCATAGCGCCGTCAATAAGCAGCTTGCCCAGCTCAGTAATTTCGTCTTTGGTCAGCTTGCCGTCCTCGTGGGCTTTCTTCATGCCCTCCACGGTGGTCTGCTGAAGCTCAAGGACGGTCTGCTGGGCGGCGTGAATGACCTCATTGGTAGCCGTAGAGATGTTCTTCAGCTCCTCGCGCTTGGCGAGCTTGGTAGACAGCCACGCGCCCAGAACACCGATCAGGGTAATGAGCAGGGTTGCCGCGATCTGCACAAGGTTTTCGATGATAACGTTAGTCATGGTGATATTCTCCTTTTCGATATGTATTTACACCTTTTTGGCGTAATCCAGACTGATCCAGCCCGCGCCGGATTTGAGCTTGCCCCATTTGGTCGCGCCGGTGCCCGTGCTCTCCGCGACGATGGTATAAACGCCGTGGTCACGGATGCAGCCGTTCGTACCGTAGCCGGTGCCGGGGCCTTTGCGGATGTTCAGTGCGTCGGCGGTGATCTTCACGCGGTACGCACTGAAGCTGGGCGTCGGTGTAGCCGTCCCACCCACGACGGACAGGAACTTGACGTTGATCGGGCTGCAAATGGCATTCTTGCCGTCCACGCTCTTGTCGATGACAGCACGGTCGCCGCTGACCTCGCGGACGATCCACTGCTTAGCAGCTACCCAGTTCGGGACGGCCTTGCCGTTGTAGTAGGTCGCGCCGGACAGGATGCGCACGACGTCGCCCTTCTTGATGGTGTTGGGGGTGGTAGGGGTAGTGGGCTTCACCGGCTCTGCCGCAGCGCCCAGCGCCGCAGTGACCTTCTCGGCGAGGTCGCCCATGCGGGCATACATCCAGTTGCCGGGGCAGCTCTTGTTTTCGAACCAGCGGTGGACGGTCAGGATCATTTCATCGGCCTTGGGGGTGTAATTCAGGGTCTTGTCCTTGTCGCCCAGCCAAAGCAGCTTGGTTTTGCCATTGCGCTGGCAGATGTCCACGCAGAGCCTGATGAGGGTCTGATAGACCACATCCTTGAACGCATACGGTTCCGTGCTGTCGCTGGCGCACTCGATGGTCACGGCCCGCTGGTCGTTGGCATTGGAGGAGGAACACCAGCTGCGGTTTTTCTCTTCGACATACATACCGACACGACCGTCAAGGCCGATGCCGTAGTTGCAGCTGGCCTGCTTAGAGGTCGGTGTGAAGATGCGGCCCAGCGTCTCCACGCTGCACTGCCCCACCACGCAGTGGGGCGTGATACGGTCAATGCTGTGGGTGCGCTGGCCGGAGTGGTTGGGGCTGAGCTTGGTGTAGCTCACCAGCGGTGAATTTGTGTAACTCATGTTTTAGTCCTCCCCTTTGTTATTGGAAAGCTCGTCCAGAGCTTCGGCGGTCAGTTCCGCCTCGGTGGTTTCGATGGTGGTTTCGGTTTTGGGGTTCATAGTGATTTCCTCCTTATGCAAAGTCATTATTTTTCAGCCGGTCGTCGTAGCAGCGCTCAACATTGGCGATTGCATGGACGGCACGGTTGTTTTCGTAGTCCTTGTGGCTGTCGCAGTATTTTTCGTACTTGTCGATGACGTCCAAAATCTCGATGTAATCCTCCCGCGTGTGCCGCGTATGCTCGACAAGCTCCATGTTGAAGCGGAGGATGTCTGCCCGCCAGCCGTTGGCCTCGCGCTTATCGGAAAGCGCCTTTTGAGCGGCCAACTCCGATTTGATTTCCTTCTGTTCGCCCTCCAAAGTGGTGAGCCGGTCCAGAACATCTTTGTTGAGTGCCCGGCCAATCGAGCGGGCCAGCGCAGACCACGGGTTGATCTTGATGGGGCTGATTTGCAGGATGGTCAGCAACGCGAACAGACCACCGCTACCGCCCAGAAGAAGATCCTTCAGGGTCATGCGGACACCTCCCTCCAACCGGCAGGATAAGCAGAAGGCGACCACACATTGTTATCTATAAGGCTCTCGTAAACCTTTCCATTAAATCGGACGCGATCTCCCTTCTTGTAAGGGTTGGTACTGTCCGGCTGCTCCCAGTCCGGGATAACATCCGGATCAGGAATAAGCACCTTCGCAAACAGGGAGACGGCCTTGTCCGGCGTCCAGTCATCCTGTGATGTGTGCGCCTGCAAGACGGAGTAGAGGATACCAGCGTATCTGACTTTTTGTCCTGCGGTGTACGCAGTGTCGATCTTCCACGCTGGAAAAAGATTGACCGCCTCAAGGGCGGTCGTGTCGTCAAGGCTCTGTGCTGCGGTTTCAATCAGGGGCCGCAGCTTTTGTGCGAGTGCTTTCAGCGTCATTCGTCCGTCACCCCCAGCAGGATTTTTGCCGCTGCCAGCTCATCTTCGAGGGCCAGCACCTTTTCGGTGAGCTGTGCGCGGGTGAGGATTTCCGTTCCGGGGTCGCCGGGCGGATTGACCGGTGTATCGTCGTCGGGGTCCGTGGTGCCGATCTGTGCCACAAGCTCCTCGTATTCTGCGAGGGTAATGGAAACGGCGCTGAGAAGTTCGTCACTCTCAACGCCGCTTAGCTGCTTCCCCTGAAGCTGATAGATTGTGTTCCCGTCGCCGGACATGACGCCCTGCGCGTCCCGTTTGTCGCACCGGATAAGAATGCCGTTGCGGGTCTGCCAACAGACATAGACAGGATCGGCAAGCGCTTCCACGTTTTTGACCGCGCCGTCAGCAGACAGGATTTTGAAGTAGACCATAGCAGTCCTCCTTGCTATTTATAAAAAGGTTGGTGTACAGTGCGCCCATGTTTTGAATGGTGTGCCATGCGTTGAATCGCGCGGCATAGCTGCGCCAGCTTTGCCACGTCGCGTAGAGTCCGCGAAGGTCATTTTGCCGCACAGGTATTTCCTGTGTAGCTTTTTCATTTTCTGCCGCATCTTCGTGACGCTGCGCTTATAGATTTTCCGAACGACCTTGCCGGTTTTTGTGATGAAGAAACGTACCTTCAGCCAAGAAAAGCCGTGGCTCAGCTTGACGATCTGCGTTTTCTTCTCATTCAGGGTAATGCCAAGCTCGGCGCATATCGCCCGGATATGCACCACGCAGTTTTGAAGATAGGCTTTCGACGGGTGGATCAGGTAGCCGTCGTCCATATACCGACCATAGCCGCGCACCTGCAAAACCTCCTTGACATAGTGGTCAAGACGGTTTGCAGAGGCGAGGGCCAGCACCTGACTGATCTGACTGCCCAGCCCCATACCCTTATCGCCGAAAGCGTCGATAAAATGCTCTGTGAGCGTAAGGAGCCGTTCGTCGGTGAACTCCTTGTGCAGGATCGCTTTCACGACCTCGTGGGAAACGTTGTCGAAGAATTTAGAGAAATCGAATAGCAGGATATAGCCCTCGTTGCCGTATTTCCGGTAGTGCTCGTGGAGGTGCTGCGTGATCCGGCGCACGGCAAAATCGTAGCCCTTGTTCTTCATGGACGCGCCGTTGTCATAGACGAAGGTACGCTCAAGGACCGGCACAAGGGCGTTATCGCACAGGCACCGCTGGACAACACGCTCGCTTATGACTGTGCTGCGGATATGACGATGCTTCCCGCGCTCATACAAGTCAAACTCGTAAAAGCCGGGGCTTTTGAATTTCCCGGCTGCGAGCTGGTTGTATGTGTGCAGGATGTTCAGCGGCGCATTGGCCGTGTATTTTTGTACGCTTGCCTTCCACGACACGCCGCGACGGCAGCACTTGTACGATTGATAGAGGTGCTTATAGCTGAACACCTCGTCGTAATTATCGTGCTCGGCGCAGGCGGCGTCCCGCTTTGCTCGCCGTGCGGCAGCGCGGCGTTGATACCTTACTTCTCTACGTTCTTCACTTGTCATAAGAAACCTCGCTTGCCCCGTATGCCTGTCGGCAGGTTGCAGTAGGCACGTAGCGTCACCGGGCATGAAATACGGAATGACCTGCAATCCGTACCATGCAAGCAGCGTCCGCCCGGACGCATCAGGGCGTATATTTACCTTTGCAGGAAGGTCAAGCGCTCCTTCTCTCCACTCTGCACGGATTTCACTCCGAAGGTTACTTTGTCTGGCACGAGAGGAGCCGAACGCCACGCCGTAAGAGTTGGACGCGTTGTTGCTGTTGCTGTTACCGTTGTTGTTCGTATTGGCGAAAGACGACGAGCCGGACGCCTCAGGCGACCGCAGCCACCAGTTAGAAGTCAACCTCGTCGAAGAACTGGCAATTTGTGCAGCGCTTAACCTATGATCTTATCAGGGCAGGTCTTTGTACCGCGCCCTGTCGCTTTTCAGTACGGCTTTCACGAGCCGAATTTCGGTATCAACTATGTCCATCCAATATTTCAGGGTGTCCATTTCGATACCGAACAGCTCCTGCGCCACCTCAAGCTGGGAAATCATGCTCTGAAGCTCAGCGTTGGCGTGTAGGAAGTAGTCGCGCCTGATCTGAACCTCATGCTGATTCAAGGGGTATATGCTGTTTGCTCTCTTGACGTCCTCATAAATGCGTGTCGCCGCAGCAGCCAGAGGCTGTGATACATAAAAGGTGTATCGCTTCGGGAAATTCACGCATTTTTGAATCGTGTAAATTTCTAACTTCCTTGCGGTTGCCAGAAACTCCATGTCGGACGTAGAGCGCTTGCTTTTGATTACAGACAAGGGGCACCACCTCATTTTTTGGCTGAAAAAGTTCGTAAATTATATTATATCACACGCCCCCCATCCCAAGTTCACGAGAAGTGTGAATTTTCAAAAGTTTTCGCGCGCCGCTTACGCGGCGATATAGGGGCGTAGGCCGGGAGCCAGTGCGTCAGTATCTGGCCCCACAAAGGGGGCCAGATACCCAAGATGCACAGATTATATGCAGAAGCCGAACGCCACGCCGTAAGAGCTGGACGCGACGTTGCTGTTGCTGTAACCGAGGTTGACCGTAAAGGCGAAAGACGACGAGCCGGACGCCTCAGGCGACCGCAGCCACCAGTTAGAAGCAGAACCGGTGCCGTTGTACGTTTTCTTGATACGACTGTTGTTATCGGTGAACAGTGCGAAGGTCACGTTTTCGGCGTCGAGGTCTACCTCGTCCTTATAGGGTACGTCGTTGACATTGAAGCCAACTTCGGCGCGGGACAGCAGGAACAGGCGGTCGTTGCTGGTGCTGATGTCTGCCTTCGTGTCACCGATGGAGGACCGCACCTGAACTATCTTAATCATGGACTGCCACTGACGCGGCAGCGCGGCAAAGATGGTTTCATTGAGCCACGTCCGCATACCGCAGGATGCCCAGCCGCCGACGTTGGTGTTCTGGCTGTTCATCTGGTGGGTAGCATTCATGATGCCCAGCATGGCAAAGACGACACCGGCGAAATCGTCGCTGTCCTTCTTCTTGAAGTGGTTGAAGCCTGCGACCTGCATGATGATAGAGGTGTCGGCAAATACCGTGGTCGTCGGAACAATCTTGATCTTGTCACCGACTGCAAAGTAATCCTTCGCCTTCCCCGTTTCCATAATGCCGTAGAACTCCGCCAACGTGTAGCCGCTGTTGTCGTTCGCGTCGTCGCTGTACAGGTAGTCGAAGTTGGTTGCTACGGTGTCCGGCAGCGTGGGCGTAATGAACACTGCGTGAACGTCAATGTCGCTGGTGACATCGTTCGTCAGCGCATCCCAGCCCATCCAGATGGAGCCGGTGGAGGACGTCAGCTCACCGCCACGGAAGGAAACGCCGTCATGTGCCGCCACAGTGTCAGTCTGCAAAAGCTGGGTGCCATTGTACCAACGGACGGTGTAATACCGCGTTGCCTCCGAATACTGCGCTGTCACAACGAGGTCTTCGAGGATGTAGGTGAGCTGCTGATCCCAGCCGATGAAGGTAAACACCTTATCAACGGTGGAGGGCTTGACGGGCGTGTCGATCAGACCGGCAGTGATGGGGTTTTTCGCTGCGCCGTACTTGCGGACGGTCTGCGTATTCAGGATCGTGCCGTCGTAGTTCTTGAATGTGACGGTGCAGGAGCTGACCATCTGATCGTAGGTCACGGACAGATTGAGGAACCGCGCCATGATAGTGGTCAATTCGGCCTGCGACACGACTGCGATATGCGCAGCGCCCTTGAGGACGAATTCCGTAGCGGGGTTACCCGTCTCATCCAGACCGGCAAGGTCTTTCAGGCGAAGCAGCACGTCGGCGTCGTTCATCGACCAGTCCACGTCCGGCAGGCGGCCACGACTGAGGCTTGCCGCCGCGCTCACGAGCGCGTAGGTGTCGATTGCTGCGGCGTCCTCGACCCAGATCGTGCGGAGATTGGAGCCGTCCATAGCAAACGCGGTCAGGTGCGAGAGTTGCCGGGCAATCAGGCTGTTCAGCGGGCAGAGCTTGGCCGTCTCGACAGGAGCACCCAGCGCGAAGGTCACGCCGGTAATGCCACTGCCGGTCAGCAGGAGCGTTTTCAGGGAGGTGAGGGCAGACAGGTCAAGTGCCTGCTTCAGCTCCGGCGTACCGCGCAGGTCGAGGTACTCAAGCAGCGTGTTCGCGCCGACGCTGATAGACGTCAGGTTCTTGTTCGTGTAGCCGTCCGCCTCTGCGCCTGCGGTGAAGCTGCGCAGGCGGCGTGCGCCCTGAAGGTCGATGAACTGGCAATACAGACCGGCAATGGAGCTGATCTCAACCACGTTGGAAGCGAGGTAGACATAGATTTCCGTGTCGCTCAGCGCCTCCTGAACGGGGCAGATGATCTCATATGCCATGCCTCTTTTCGCGCGTTTACGGACGCTGTAGGAGCCGTATTTGACGATGATGTAGCAATCAGCATACGGGGTGATGGAGAAGTTGCCGGTCGGCGTGACGCCCGCCCACTCGTTCGGGGTGTTGCCTCTGAACTGGATTTTGTCGTTCACAGCCACAGAACCGTAATACTTGGAGGACATATAGCCCTCTTGGTATGTCTCGAACTGGGTACGCTGGTCGGTCTTGTTGCCCTGCATCATGTCGATGTATGCGGTGTTGCCATTGTTGATATAGGGCATGAAGTATTTGCCCCACATATCTTCGGCCACCAGCGCTTCCGGGCGCGCTGCCTGATGCGCGGCGAACTTGGCAAGAATGCGTTCAGCACTCCACGCGCCCGCCGCCTCGCGGTCCTTGAACATAGCTTCCAGCTCTGCGCCGAGACAGTCACGGACGTTGCACCAGAGCACGGAGGAGGAGGCGTTGAATACAGGCTTGGTGCCCACGCTGTCGGTGTCCTCAAGGCCGTAACTGAATGTCAGACCACCTTCGTTGTCGTTGCCGTCTGCGGTGTCGTTGTCGTAGTCTTTGCATACGTTCCAGCGGTAGTCCTGCACGTCAGGATCGTACTCATAGGAAAGGAAAACGTTCTTAGCGCGGTTGTCGATCATGCAGTGGCGCTCGGTGAACAGGTAGTGATAGAGCAGGCTGTCCACGGTGAAGTAGTTGCCGACTTCAGCCTTGAACTTCGCCGCCCGGTACTCCTTCGTGTCGTTCGTGTAGGTCGTCCCGTCGTAGGTCACGGGTGCGCTGAGTGCATTGCCGGTCGGCGCGGTGGTATCGGTGGAAACCACCCACGACAGCATGGTCTGGAACGCTGCCTTCATCTCTGCGGTGGGATTCTTGGGGTAGCGGAACTCAAAGGCACCGTTGCCGTCCCACGTCTCAGCTGTGAGGTCAGCAGACTTGAACAGGCACTGGCTGGCGATGTTGTTGGAAATCTCGACGCAGCACTGAAGTGGGCGCTCGCCGGTCTGGCCGAACACTGCGAAGTTCTTCTTCGAGTTGTTCATGTCGCCGTTGCCGTACAGGATCGTAGCACCTGCGCCGACAGACCGTGCGCCGACGCTCACAGCATTTGTGCCGGTGTTGGTGAAGAACACCGCACAGGGGTAGCCCTTGACGGTATCGCGGACACGGGCGTCAGCACGGCGGCCTTCGGACAGGAAGGGCTGGAAGTTGTTGTAGTCGTCAGCCAGAACGGTGTTGTTCGCGTTCTCGCTGGACGCCACGTTCAGCTTGATATTGAAATACGACACGGGAATGTCGTTTTCCGTCATGGCGAACGTCTCGATGCGCTCACCTGCGCCATTCTCCCAAATGGCCTTGCTGAAATCGAGGTCGAGGTTGAGGGCAGCTTCGCCGTATGCGGCGGAGGACGTACCCTGACCCTTCATAATGACGCCGGTCGCGTGGAAATTGTAGGTGTTACCGCCGTCCGTATGGACGAGATCGACTGTGCAGACCACTTCGTCGGACTTGCCCACGGTCATACGGTCAGCACCGATCTTGAGGATGCGCAGCGTCGGGTTTGCCGCTGCCAGTTCATTGACATTGATGCTGCCGTCCGTGTTGAAAATGTGGTTGCGGAGGTAACGGGCAACCATTTCTGTGGTGTTGCCGCAGTCAGCAACAAAGTTGTCGAGAATTTCGTATCGCGTAAGGCTGTGGCTGTACATCTTCAGGCGATAAATCCAGATGTCACAGTCGTCAGAGCCGATCTTCACGTTCTGCGGGTCGGACTGCATCCAGTTATCATTTGCCGTATACGCAAAGGCTCTGGACGGCACGCCTTCAAGCCAGACCACGGCCAGCTTATTTTCGTTGCTGGCCTCGATGTTGATATCCAGCTCGATCTTTCGGTCCTCGCAGTACGGGATTTCGATGTTGGTCAACTCGGAGCTGAAAACTGCCTGCTGCGCCTGAAGTTTCAGGCCAATGCCACCAGATACGCAGGTCAGGAACTCAGCGTCATAGTCGCGGACGTTGGTAGCCTTGAACACGACCTTGATCTCCTTGCCGGAGGTCGCGGCGTTGTCGCTGAACAGGCTGCGGTCAAGCTGAACGTAGGTGCCGCGCTTAACCACAAAGCCGGTGACGCCTTCCGTGTCGATCTGAAATCCGCCGTTGATCCAATCAAAATTGGAGCTGAAGGTCAGCGGATGATTCGTGCCGTCTCCGTCCTTGTAGCCAAACTGCTTTGCGGTCGTCTCGCTGTTGCTGTGTCCAGTGGGATCAAGGTCAACGGCAAGGCCGGTCGTGACAGGGTTGATGTCATAGCCGAGAGAGGTACAGGTGACGGTGATCGGCGCAACGACGCTCTCGCCGGTGCGGATGGAGAGGTTGATCGTGCCGACCGTAGTAGCACGGTACGCCCACGTCTGGATGGTGCGGTCAACGGTCAGCGTGGACAGGGTATTGTAGCCTTCCAGCAGGCGGACAGTCGCCGTGGTGCTGGCGGGGTCATACACCATGTAATTGATGCTTCTGGTGGCGAACTGCTGGATTTCGATTGCGCTCTGATACACCGCGATAACGGGCGTATTGTCGTCCGATTTCGTCCAGATACCGACATGGCGCAGGTGCGTAGTTGTGACGACTTCGCCGCCCGCTGTGACCTCAAGCCACGCCTCGACGGTGTGTGCGCCGTGCGTCAACTCAAGCGCCGTGGGGTCAATCGTCGCAGTGACGGAGCGCCCCGTAGTGGTGACTTCGCGCGTAAACGCCTCCGTGCCGTCCACGGTCATGTGGATAGTCTTCGTGCCCTCTCCGGTGGGCGTCAGGCGCACGGTCAGCACATTGGAGCCGTGGAAGGCCAGAGTACCCAGATTCCACGTCAGATCATACGTGGAAACGGTGACAGTCCATGTGAAAGACTTGCTATTGCCGTAGGCGTCCTCAATGGTGAGCTTGATCGTATTTGCGCTTGCGGGAGTGAGGTACTTCGTGACGTCGAAGGTGCAATCGCCCTGCGACACCGCCTGTGTAGCTACCTTCGTCCCGTTGATGCGCCACGTTGCCGAGCCGTCGCCGGTGGGCTGCTCGTCGGAAGTATCGGTGGATGTCCAGTTGAATTTGATCTCGACGGTCGCGCCGTTCATCACGGAGAATGCCCGCGAGGTCAGCTTATTGACAATTCGGATCAGGGAGCCAGCGTCTCCGCTGCCTCCTCCGCCGCCGCCAGAGAACGGCCCCAGCGGGCCGACAACGACCTCGTCGTCAGCGGTCATATACAGGTAGCCGTCCTCAACATAGGCGTCGTCAACCTTGTTCTTTACGGTGGTTTTCAGGTTGTTGAAATCTTTGGCGAACTCATTGACGGATGCGACGGCTTCCGTCGCGTCCAGAAGCGCCTGCTCAGAGCGTGCGGCGGATTCCTGCGCGGAGTTCGCGGACTGCGCTGCCGCCTGTGCGTTGGCCGCCGCCTGCGTCGCCTTCGTTCTGGCTTCCTGTGCCTTGGTTTCGGCAGCTTCGGCAGCTTTCAGGGCTTCGTCAGACACACCGGTTGCGAGCTGGGCGGCGGCTTTGGCGGCCTCCGCTGCCGCAGCGGCACGGTCTGCGTCGCCCTGCACGGCCTCCTTGAAGGTGCCGAATTTCATGTTATAGGTTTCGTCTTCGGACGAGACAAGCAGGAGATCGTCGTCCTGCGCTTCCTCAAGCGTCGCAAAATCAGCGATTCTTTTGTCAGCCATGTTCTTCCTCCTTATGGTTAAGTTCCGGTGCCGCCGCTGTCAAGCGCGTTCAGCCGGTTATAGATGTCGATCAAGGCGGCCTCAATATTGGACACCTTTGTCTGAAGCTCCGAGATCGCGGTGCCGTGCTCCGCAACGGTGCCTTCAGCGGTGGTCAGGCTCGTTTGCAGGTCGGTAACGGTGCCCTGTACCTCCGAAAGTGCTGTCGTATGCCCGCCCACGGTGGATTGCAGCGCGTCGATGTCGTCCTCGGCATTCTGCACACGCTCTGCAAGCTGCGAGATGTCCGACGTATGGTTGGAAATCGCTGTGTTCAGCGCGGAGATGGATTGTGTATGCCCCGAAACGGTGGTTTCCAGCGCGGAGACGCGCTGTGCAAGAGCGCCGGGAGAAGAATCCTCAATGCTCTTTATGCGCTTGGACAGGCCGTCCTCTGCGTCTTTGGCACGGGTTTCCTCGCTGCCTATACGTTCATTGAGGGCGACCTCCACGCCCTGCGCGCGCTCGATCTCAGCCGTCAGCGCGGTATCATCGACCTTGCCCGCCAGCTCCTTTGCGGCGTTCTGAATCGCACCGTTCAGTTCCTCCGTGGTCTGCTTCAGGTGCTGCACCTCAGACAGATACGGGTATTCCTCACTGAGTTCTTCACTGTTCGGGGCCTCGATGTCCGCCCGAAAATTGTGGTCAAGGGTGAGCTTGACGTTGAACATGACGCTGTGGACAAGCTCACCGATTTTTACTTGGTCGCCCAGCTCCGTAGCCGGGTCGTACAGCGATTTTGTCGCCGTAAAGGGTAAATACACCAGCCCATTAAAAGCCGCGTACAGGTCGTTGCAAATGCCCTGTGTGGCGTATGGGTTACTGTCGATGGTGAGCATCGTTCCGTTGTCGTTCCCTGCCGTGTAGCTCTCCCCGCTGTCGCTGTTGAGTGTCACGCCGGTCACAGTGATCTGCGTGCCGGTCGTGATCTCGCCGCAGACAACGGGGATGTTGATAACACCCGCCTGCAAGGAAACCTTTTTCGCCATATTGGCGTCGGTGTCCCACACAAGGTAGTAGCCCTCCGGTGTGACAATTTTGTTTCCCTTCTCGTCGGTGATGAAGTAGGACCGCTGCACGTTGTCGCTGCTGCCGGGCAGCACACCGGACGGGACAGGGAGCACGGCGTTAAAGACGGTCTGCTCCTTGTAGGCCAGACGCACCGGCTGATTGCCTGCGCCGTTGGCAAGCGTGATCTTGTTGTAGTCCTCGTCGATGACGTGGAATGTCTCGTCGGGAGCGGTCGTGAGCGGGACCAGCCGCAGAAGGTTTTCTTCCGTGATGATCCAGTTTCCGCCGTGGCAAGCCCCGATATACCCCAGCACCTGCGACATGGTTTTTCCGCTGGGGTACGGCACAACGTAATCAGCGCCGGTCTTGATCCGCGTTCGCAGATCAATTCCGACGCCGATTCGGTATGCGATTTCCTCTACGACAGATTTCATGCTTTTCGGCCAGTTGGCGGCGGTGTCGCTGCCGTCCAGATAATTCTGGTTGGTCTTGAGCATGGCGTCGTAGCAGTCGATGGTAACAAGCCCCGCAAAGCTGGTGTCGCGCTGGTCGATGTAAAATGTGCCGAACTCCTTCCACTCGGTGGCGGTTTTGTCGTTCGTCAGACGGCCCATGATGACGACGGGGCTTTTCGCGGTGATGATGTCGTCCGTGAGGATCGACAGATTCAGTGTAGCCGATATGCAGTTGCCCACGGACAGCGGGGACGGCATAAGGGAACGGTCGATGCGCGGCGCGGAAATAACGGTGTAATCCTTGTTATTGATCCGCGCCTTTGCATCAAACCGAAACCGCCCGCGCGCCGCGAGCTTCGTCCAGCGCTCAGTACAAATACGCATAGGCTCACCTCTCCGTCATATTAAAGGTACAGCCTTCGTAGTAAGTGCGGTTGTCGCCCTTGTCATAGCGCTGCGTACCGTAGGTGAGCGTGGACGTGTAATAGGTCTTTGTCATAATGCGGTTGGTTTTGGGGTCGAGGAAAGTGATGTCAGTGTATTCGCCGTCAACGTCTGCCGCGAGCGACCGCATAATCAGCTCAGGCATACGGTTGAACTTGACCGTCCACTTATCCTTCTGCGCGATCCTTGCACGGTACATCAGCCCGTCAAGGAGGTTGCGCCCGCTGCCGTCCGCGTCGATGTCATTTCTGACCGGGGCGAGGCCATCTTCGGCCAAAAAAGCTGTGTAATCGTGATCGCCAATCTTGAAAATGGGTTTTATAGCGCATACCTCCTTATTCGAGCGGGGATTTTCCGGTCGCCCGCGTTCTGCGGTTGATCTCCTTGACCGTCATTTCTGCAATGGCCGCCTTGTCGAGATTAACCGTCGTACCGCTGTAGTTCTGGATTGCGGTAACAATAGCGTTGGTGGCGTTGGTCACGACCTGCGTAACAACGCTTGCGAGCGCGTCATTGGACGTTTCAATGGTCGTACCGATGTCAGCACCGCCGCCGCTTGCTGCGGCTGCTGCGGTCTTGTAGGGCACGACACCGCCTGCCACAGCAGGGACAGCGAACGTGATGTTATCTGCAATGGCCTGAAGCCGGTCAAGCAGGCTTGTGAAGCTGCCGCTGATCTTGTCCGAGAACGAGGACAGCGCGCCATCCACCTCAGACGTGGGAACGATGTTTCCGACCTTATAATCACCAGCGTTGAATTCATCCGCGATTGCGTCAGCGACGCCGGACACGGATTTCAGAATGGACGGCTGCGAAGCCTCCACGCCTTCACCGACGCCGTAGCCGATATTCAGGCCGATCTCGTCACGGAACAGACGCGACGGAGAGTGAATACCCAGCGCGGATTTTGCAGCGCTGAGAAGGCTGCTTGCAAGGCTGGAAACCTTGTTTTTCAGCCAGCTCCAACCGGAGTTAATACCGTTGGCAATACCGTTACAGATATTGCTGCCGACGCCGGACCAGCCCTGATTCTGAATCGCATTTTTGATACCGCTCCATGTGCTGGATGCGGTAGATTTGATGCTATTCCAAGTGCTGGACAGGGAGGACTTGATATTGCTCCATGTGGACGATGCAGTAGATTTCATACTGTTCCACGCGCTGGAGGCCGTAGTCTTCATGCTGTTCCAAGTGGATGACGCAGTAGACTTGATATTGCTCCAAGTGCCGGACAGTGTAGCTTTTACGCCGTTCCAGACGGTGGAGGTATTCGCCTTAATGTTGTTCCAGCCGTTGCTGACAGTGGTTTTCAGGTTTGTCCAAGTGGACGATGCTGTGGTCTTGATGCTCGTCCAAGCCGAAGACAGCCCGCTCTTGATACCATTCCATGCGCTTGTGGTGCCAGATTTGATGGTGCTCCAAGCATTTGAAATACCGGTTTTGACGGTATTGCAGGCAGACGACACACCGGATTTGATGCCGTTCCATGCACTGCTGATAACGCCCTTGATTCCGGCCCATGCCGTGGTAGCGGTGGACTTGATACTGCTCCATGCGTTACTGAAGAAGGTCTTCAGCTTTTCGATTACGCCGGAGAAGAAGTCCGTGATCTTGTGCCAAGCATTGGCAATGCCCTGCTTTAGTCCGTCGATAAGGAATGTACCGATTTCTGCGAATACAGTAGACGGAGAGTGGATGCCAAACAGGTTCTTTACCCAGTTCACAACGGGGTCTACGACGTGCGCTTTCAGCCACGAACCGGCGTCGCGCATTGCGTCTCCGATTCCACGGAAGAAACCAGCGATAGAATCGAGGCCGACTGCCTCAAACAGACTTGCAAGCAGGTCGGATATTCCGCCAATGGCACCCACAATAATGCTGGGGATCTGAACGATAATACTGACAAGAGCGGTTGCAAGGGATTCCAGCAAGCCAAGCCAGTCAATGTTTTCGATTACCGCGCCCAGTGCCTCACCCAGACTGCCGATCAGGTTTTGCACCATTTCGCCCCAGTCATGATCTGAAAACAGAGACGTAATGAGGTCGAGAACGCCGGTTATGGCTCCACTGACAAACTTGCCAAGCAGTTCGCCGAAACCGTCCCAGTCAATATCGGTGGTACGGCTTTCAAGACAGGCCCAAATTTCGTCTGCAAGGCCGGTCCAATCGACCTGATCCACAAAGCCGACAAGCAGATTGAGCGCTCCGATAAGCAGGCCGCCAAGCAATTTTGTCAGATCAGAGAAAATTCCGCTCCAATCAATTCCGTTGAGAAAATCAGCGATTTTTCTTCCGAGCATTGCCCAGTCGAAGTTCTCGACAGCAGCCACCATACTTTGGAGTGCCGTTCTGATTTGCGTACTGAGTGCTTCGGCAAGTGCCGAAAAATCAATGTCCGAAATGAAATTGCTGATGTTTTTTGCGAGACTTCCCGCAATACCGATCCAGTCGGCGGCGTTCACGGTCCCGTACATGAAATCCGTGATGGCCTTGCTCACGGCTGCGCCGTCAAGCGTGCCGAAAAAGCCGTCAAGCGATTTCAGGATGATTGCCCATTTCCCGGTCAGGATCACGCCGAGATTTCCCCAGTCCACACCAGTAATAATGTGGTTTAGAAGTTCGGCAAAGCGCGACGCAAGGTTTTTCCAGTCGAAGTTTTGGATGAACGTCGCAAGGAAAGTCAACGCGCCGTTCAAATAGTACCCGATCTTATCACCGATGCCCGCCCAGTCTACGGTATCAACCATTTCGTTGAGCTTTGTTGCCAGCGTATTTGCAGCTGCGGCCCAGTCACCGGCCTTGATCTGCTCGACCATAAGTTTTGCCCAGTCGGGCAGCGTTACGTCGGGCAGGCTCCTGAGATCACCGGCACCGCCGCCCCCGCCACCGTCAGAGCTGTTGTCGCTGAGAATGTTCAGTTCATCGAACGCGGCCAGCTGCCGTTTGAGCTTATCGGTAGCTTTGGATGCCGCCCCGCCCGCGCTGCTGATTTCTTTGGATGCAGTTTTTCCATAGAGGCCAAAGAGCTTGAGAAACGCGGTCACATAGGCGACAGCTTGTGCGACAAGGTTGATAATGCGTGTAATGATCGGCCCCAGCAGGTTTCCGATGCCTGACCAACAGGCGGACAGCGTATTGGAGAGCTGCTGATTTTCGGCCATATAGGCGCTGACCGCTTTCCGCAGCAGCGCCCAAACGCCGCGAGCGCCAAGCAAACTGAGTGCAAATTTCTTCGCGCCGGAAATCAGCCTGCCAAACTGGCCGTTCATTTTCTTGCTGTGGAACAGCATTTTTGCCATGCCGGATGCGGCTGCTTTGATACCAGACACAAGGGACCCGGCAATGGTTTTTGCGGCATTTTTTGCTGCACTGGCGAAGCGCTGCATGAGACTTTCGGACTTCTGTGTTTTTGCTTGCATTTCCGACAGCCTGCTCGATGCTTCGGCAAGCGACGCCTGCATTTGATCGTATTGCGCCGTGTCAGCGCCCAGCCGGAACGCTGAACCGTCTGCTTCCATCCTCCGAACAGCCTCTTCGTATGTATCACACTTTTGGATCGCACGGTCGATGTCAACCTGAAGGTTTTTCCACTGTTGCGAATTATGCGAAACGCCGTGCGCGTCAAGAGTTTTCATTCTTTCGCGCAGCGCGTCGGCCTTATAGTCGGCCTTTTCCAGCAGGGCGATCATATCCTGATATTGCTGTGTCGGGAACTGTGTCCGACCTACGGTGTCCAGCTGCTCTTGAAGCTCCGCAATCTTGCTTTCCAGCGTGCTTGCCTTGCCCTCAAAGGAGGTCATAGCGCTCTCGCTGCCGGACATGGCTTTCTGGAAGGTCGGTTCCAGCTTCTGCACGCTGCTGTTCACGGCGTCGATCTCACGCTGCAAACCGGATGCCTTTTCCGTCACACCACCGATGTTCACCTGCGGTGTAGCTGTTTCCGGCGCAGGCGTGCCGCTGCCGTTGGTATTCTGTAATTCTTCGAGGGAGGTTTGCAGCTCCTGTACTTTTGCCTCAAGCGCTGCAACCTTATCCTCTGCGCCACCTGTATTGATTTCAGGTGTCAGCGGCTTGCTGAAAAGTTCTTTCAGCGTCTGTCCCAGATTCTTGACCTCCGTGGACAGCGCCTTGATAGCCGCAAGCAATTCAGCGCTTCCGGCCTTAAATCCGTCCGAATTTATCTCGGTATCAATGATGATAGAGCCGTCAGCCTGATCTGCCATTTAACCACCTTCTTTCTTAGCCGAGTAGCGCGTCGATCCTATCCTTTTCTGCCTGTTCTTCTTCAGTCAGCTTCGTGCGTAGGGCGCAAATAGCGCGGTTGGAATTCCAGTATTCACGCTCCCACTTTTCCAGCTTTTTGCCCTTTGCACGCTTCAGACGCAGGTTGAGCACCTGTGCAAAAACGCCGTCCGAAATCTCCATGTAATAGCCCATAAAGGTCCACCAGTGAACATACCGGGCGGTACGGACCTCAAAACCGGCAACCTTATTGACCGCTGGAAACATGATGCTCTCGTCCTGTTCCCAGTCCATGACGCGCGGAGGCGGCTTTCCGCCCGTGTCCTCCGGCTTGTCATTGTGGTCAATAAAAGCGAGAGCGGCCTTGAAGGCCGCCTCGTAGTCGTCTTTTGGAATTGCGTCGAAGTCCTTGAACAAAATGAACAGGCAGATATAAGCCTTTTCTTTGTCTTCGAGGTCGGGATCACCGAACGCGATCACGATTTTCAGAACATCCCGAAAATCGCTGCGAATGCGGTAGAACTTACCGTTTACCTCAAGACTTCGCGGCAGTGTTCCGATCATTTTTTACCGCCCTTGTGCTTGCCAGTACGGTAGCCGTGGGTGTACCGCTCAACACGGGAGTTGACTTTCTTCACCTCGCGGTCGAACTGGCGGGAGATATAAGCACCGACCGCAGACAGCGCGTTTTCGCAGTAGAAATGACCGTTGATGGGGGAAAACGGGTGCATCTTACCGAAGAACGCCTCCGACATATTGCCGCCAAAGAGCTTGTCACAGGCAGTGTACAGGCGTTTTTCAGCCTCACGCAGTGCCGCGAATTCGGCTTCGTTCCGTTCGTCCACAGTGCCGTCCGGCTTGATGTTGACGCTTTCCAGCGGCTCGACGATTTTGTCAAACTCTGCGGCGACGCTGTTGAAGCGATCCACAATGCCGATGTCGGTCGGTCGGAAGGAGAATTCCCCGATCTGTTCCCCGTGCTTATTTCGGATAGGCACCTTTACGCTGCCATCGTCGATGATGATTTCATTGAAATTCTGCTGTACCAGTTTGTCAGCCATTTTAATTGCCTCCTGAATTCAAAATGTTGCCGCCCTGCGCCTAATACGCAGGGCGGCGGGGGTGGATGATTAGCCCGCAGCGTTGGTGTCTGCGGTGAAGGCCTTCGTGGTGAGGTCGAAGGTGCCCTTGACGCGGTTGCCCGCGTTGTACACGGTAAAGGGAATCTGCACGCCGGAGGTGTCACCGCCGACAGATTCGGGAACGACCCACACGTCTTCACGGTAGGCCCATGCCACGGTGCCGTCACTGTTAAGCAGCACGTCAACCTTCGTGGTCATGCAGTCGTCGCCGGTCAGGCGCTCATTGGCGATCTTTGCGAGACGTTCAAACAGCGGGTCGCCGCTGTAGGCATAGAAGGGGTCAACCTCAGACTGCACCTCGTAGCCATTGTGGACAACATTCTGTTCGCCCAGAATGTTTTTGTTGACCTCAACGTCGGGGTTCAGCTCCTCGTTATACTCCTCAAGGTCCTTGCCGAGACGGGTATAATTCGGGGTGTAGGTTTCCTCGCCCTGCGTCTTGACGCCGAACTTGGCGTCGAGGAAATGGGCAAGATACTTGCGTTCGATTTTCGGCATAATTTCAGCTCCTCAAATATCAAATTCGTTGTTGTAGTCCAGCCGCAGGGCAATGAGCCAATCTTCAACGCCGTCCTGATAGGCGGAGTTGAGGTAGGCAGGGCTTGTGCGGCTGATTTTCTTGATGACGCGGTTGCCAGCCAGCAGCGCGGGGTATGCGCTGAGCTGGTGGCTCTTGCCGTTCAGCGTGACCGGCTGCCGCTCAAGCCACTTGCCCAGCGCATCAAGGAATTCTTTGATGCGGATGCGCTGAGTTTCGGATTTCGGAGCGGCGCGGTAGACCACATTGAACGGGTATTGGCAGACCTGCGTGACGTGACCGGTGACGTCCTCTGTGCTGTTCTGCAAAGCCGCACCGGAAATCGGAAAGAATCCGATCCCCGAAGCGTCCGAGAGCGTGGAGAACAGGATGGATTTTTTGCCGGTGGTCAGACCGGGGAACTTGTTCAGCAGGTCAAGAAGAATTTTGCTGACGGCCTCAGAGCCGTCAATGTCGATGACCGTTTTCGACGGCATGGTTATTTACCTCCGATTTTCTCCTTCACGCCGTCGATCCAGAATTGCTTGTTCTGCCGTTTGGCGTGTTCAAACCATTGCGGAACGGCCTGCGGGTTGGAGTATTTCAGCGGCCTGTCGGTGGCAACGAGCTTTGCGCCCTTGCGGAAACGCAGGATGTATTCACCGGGGCCTGTAGGGATTTTGCGGGGGCCTTTGCCGGTTACGGAATCCACCATGACCTTACCGCCGTACTGGTAGCGCGCATACGGGCCGGGAAAGACGACCTTTTTCCCGTCGTCCTCCGTGTGGGAGCGCTGCTGCAAGCTGCCGGTCAGCAGCGGCATACAGGCTTTGCAGTCCTCAAGCACGCGGTCGCCCAGCCATTGCTGCGCCTCGCGCATACGCTGATCCAGCGCGCGCAGGTCAACAGTGACGTGTACGCCGCCGTCAGAGTAGGAGATTTTCGGAAAATCGGACATTACCGCCCTCCAATCTCGAAGTGAGGGAGAAGGCCGTAAAAGCCCGCAGAGCTTATCAGGTAGATACCGTCTCGCTCTGCGTTCAGGGCGTGGTATAGTCCTTCGTCATAGTCGTCATCGGTCAGCGGCTCGGTGTCAGGCCATGCACCAGCAAAAATGAAATCGCACTCCGGAGCAAAGGTGATGTGCTGCGCCGGATTGTCGCAGCGGGCATATTCCTTCGGCCCCGTGTAGCTTTTCATCCCCGCGCCGGTGGGAACGCGCTTGTCCGCCGTGCAATGGATGATGATGTCCACGGCGTCAGCGTTGTTGCCTCCCGCAGTTGTCGCGCTGTTGGCTTTTGTGGTCAGCAGGTCAGTGCCGGAAATGACGGACGGAAACCAGCGCCCGGTTGCGGCGTGGTAATTAAAGACCGTTATTGTGTCGCGGTACACGCCCAACACCTCCCGCATACAGCAGATTGACGCCGTTTGCATCCGGGATATTTGCCAGATACTGCGCGGCAATGCTGCCGATCAGATTTGTTTGTGCCTCTGCGCTTGTCGCGGCGGCAGCGTAAACGGAGCTGTTTGCGCCGCCCGCCGAATAGGAAATGGATTCCCGTCCGGACGAGATAGACGCGACAGCCCCGTGATAGCTTCCGTCCTCCGCCTTCTGCGCGGAAGATGCCCTCCGCTGGACGTCGATCCAGTAGAGGGCTTCGGCAATGGCACAAACAGCCTTCTTGACCTTGACGGCGTGGGCTTCCACGGTCGGAAACGCGAACGTGAGCCGCCCGAAGGTGATTGCGTCCAGCTCGTCGCTGGCGCGTTCAAGCCACTTCGGGGCGGTTTCCTCGGTCAGCGTGTCCCCGAAGTAGCCGGAGCCGTAAAACGTAAAGTCTGTGTATGCCATATTAACGCCTCCTTAGTCTTCCTGCACCTCGGCGGGGGCGTCCGTTTCGGCCTCGGTGGGCTTTTTCCGGCGCTTGCCCTCCGCCTTTGCGGGCGCGGGTGCGACAGCAGGGGCGATTTCTACGGCTTCGTAGATGGCCGACCTCTGCATCAGCTCAATGCTGGTTTCATCGGTGGCCGCTACGATGTTGCCCGATTTCAGGTTGCGAAACAGCATAGCGTCCTCCTTACATCAGGCCATGGTGTAGTAGGTGGTGCCGGACGCGAACTCCGTGATGGAGACGGCAGTGTACACACCGTTGGCCTCGGTGTAATACTGAGTACCGGAAGCGTAAGCGGTCGCCTTGGTGAACACGCCGGGCTTAAAGATCAGGTCAGGCATGACAACGGTGGTGCCGTAGTGGTAGAACAGCTCGACGCCGTAGGCATTGGAGAGAGGGATCTTCTCGGCGGTGTACTGGTCGGCCATGATGGGCTGAGCAACAGCGCCCTCGACCATGAGCAGGTAGTTACAGCCAGCGGGAAGGTGGACGCAGCTGTACGCGCGGACGCCGTGCCACACAAGGAACTCCTCGGCGGCGGTGTTCACGTTCGCGTTGTTGGTCTGCTTGTCAAGGTCGTTACGGATCATACCGTAAT